>Ga0075163_10001745_pt1 | contig 29371 bp, 27 predicted proteins | sample JI1023141ADNA_FD_71478 | JGI IMG/M metagenome (GOLD analysis project Ga0075163, IMG submission 71478) | Wastewater effluent complex algal communities from Wisconsin, to seasonally profile nutrient transformation and Carbon sequestration -... | ecosystem: Engineered > WWTP > Effluent > Algae...
GTCGTCGGTGGGCGGCGACAGCTCCACCTGGATGATGCCGATCTTGTTGCCGGCGGTCTTCTCGCCCTCGCGGCGCAGGTTCACCGGCATCTGGATCGTGATCGGGCGCTTGAGGTCCACGCCCTGGTCCTGCAGGTAGCGGCGCAACGCACCGTCCAGGCAGGTCAGCGCCACATGGTTCAACGTGGAACGGGTGCGCGCGCGGATGACGTCGACCCGTTCCATCGCCACCGCCGCCGTGGTGAACTGCCGTCCCGGCGTCACCTGCCCGGTCAGCGGCGTGCGCGCCGTGGAGACAAAGGGCAGCGCGATCGCGTTCTTGGTCAGCCGCACGCTTTCCAGCAGCAGCATCGCCGCCAGGCGGCCCACGCCGAGCACGCGCAAGGTGGTGCCACCCACTTCCTTCCAGAGGCTTTGCATCAGCTCCTGGCTGGCCTGCTTGCGCCGCTCGCCGTGACCGCTGTGCCGCTGCGACCACACCGGCGTCAGTTCGAGCTGATCCGGCGTCGCCGCCAGACCCTGGGCGGTCCAGCGCGCCATGGTCACGCCATCGGCGTAGGCGTGGTGCACCTTCTGGTACAGCGCGAACCGCCCCCCGTCCAGGCCATCGATCACGTGCAGCGCCCACAGCGGGCGCGAGCGGTCCAGCATCGGCACGTGCAGCCTCGCGACGAAGTCATACAGGGCCTGCCGGTCGTTGCCGCCGCGTGGCAACCGGTGGTAGAAGATGTGCTGCGCCAGGTCGATGGAAGCCGCGGGCTCCCAGTGCGGCATCGCCTTCAGCGAAAAGCGGATGACGCGGTTGAAGGGCGCCTTGACGTCGGTGAACGTCAGGTATTCACGAAAGAGATTCTTGACAAAGCCGGGCCCGGCTTTGGGCGGGGTCTTGCAGATCAGCAGGCCCGCCACGTGCTTGGGACTCGCCTCGGTCTCGGCAATGAAGAAACCCAGGTCGAGGAGGGACAGTGTGCTCATGGTGCGGTGCAAGGGGCGGGCTGCGATGCCCCCATTCTATGCCATCGGCGCCGCAGGGCCGCTACGGGGTTCCCCGCACGGCCGCCACCCATGAAGCCTTACGGCGCGGGCACCACCTCGTAGTACACCCCGCTGGAGCCGAAATACGGCTTGTACCAGGTCGGCCCGGCCTGGTAGTAGGTGACGCCGTTCACCACCATGCTGCCCGCCCCCGGCGGCAGTGAAGCCACCTGCGTGCCCAGTGGCAGGTTGCCCTGCGTCACGTAGGTGGGCTGTTGCACATAGACCGGCGCCGGCTGCGCCACCACGACCGCAGGTTGCGCGCTGCTGGCTATGGCGGCACCGACCGCCAGGCCCGCCACCGCGCCCGCCGCGGCGCCGCAGCCATAACAGCCGCCCGCGTAGGGGGGGTGATATCCCCCGTAATAGGGCGGGTGGTAGCCACCATAGGCCGGCGGGTGGAAGCCCCCCACCGCCACGCCACCTCCCCAGCCCCCGCGCGCGGCCACCCAGGCCTGCGCCTCAGAGAGCGACACCAGCGAGCCGGCCACCACGGCCAGCCCAAACACAAGCGTTCTGATCTGTTTCATTGCCGAGCTCCTTGTCCTTACTTTGCCGCCGCCGGGCCTTGCAGCTTGAATTCGACCCGCGCGGCACCTTTCGGGATCGCGGCCTTGAACGTGGACGCCGGCACGGCGCCGTTGAGCTTCCAGTCCGACAGTTCGACGGTGAACGTGGGCTGGCGCCCGGTGACGCGGTACGACACCACCATCAGCCGGGGAAGCTTGTCCTTGGTGCCGATCCAGACCTCCCAGTCCACGTCCTTGGACGTGAACGCCAGGTGATCGGTCACGACACCGCCGACCTTCGATTGGCCGACCCAGATCGCGCTGGTGAGGTCTCGCGTCAGCACGGCAAACGGATCGGTCGCGAGCAGATCGATGAACGGCGTCACCAGGTCGCCACCGGGCTGCGGGCCCCGGGTGAAGGATTCGACCAGGCTGCCGGCGGCTTCACGCTGGGCATAGACCTTCGGATTCGCCGCCACGACGGTCACGGTCTTGCCGTCGTGAAACAGATCGCTGGGAAACAGGTCCCCACGGGCCTGCACCCGCAGCCGGTCGGGCCGCTGCATCACCACGCTGGCCGAGGCCATGAGGTTGACGTACTGCCCCGTCGGCCCGGTCACCGGCAACAAGCCACGGTACTGGAAGCGCAGGGTCTTCGCGCCGGCCAGCGTGTCGCTCATCGCCTGCAGCCGCTTCAGCGCGCGCTCTTCCTTGATCGCGCTGGCCGGTGCCGCCGGGGCGGCTGCGGGCTTTTCCTGAGCCCGCGCAACGCCGGCACCGCCCAGCAGCCCGACGGCCACGAGCATCGCCAGACACGCCCGACGGGCAGCGGCTTTCCGATTCTTGTTCATTCAAGTTCTCCGACACGGGTTACAAATTGGCCGCAAGGGCTTCAAGCATACGCCCCGCCGCGCCCGGTATGGCCAGGCATCAGTCCGCGTCACGAACCAGCCCCGGCCGATGGCGAGGCCGCCGCCAACGGCCCCCCGATGACGGCAGCGGGCGCTCCGTCATAGCTGCTGCCCAGCGCCTGCGCCAGGCGCACGCGATTGACCAGCAGGGTGCTGCCCAGCCGGATCACGCCGCCCTCGGTCTGCAGTGCGTTCGCCTGCAACTGGCTGACCCATAGCAGATCCCGCCGCCCCGCCGTGTACTGGACGGTGGCAATGCGCACCGCCTCCTGGCGGCTGGCCAGCGACTTCTGCTCCAGCGGCAACTGCGCGGCCAGCAAGGGTTCGGCCGCCAAGGCGTTCTCCACCTCCCAGAACGCCGCCAGCGCCACGGCACCGTAACGGGCCACCACGCGGGCCTGCTGCTCGGTCGCGATCACCACCTGGGCCTGCAAGGCCCCCCCTTCGTACACCGGCACCGACACGCCGACCGCCGCTGTCGCGAGCCAGGGATTCAGCCGCAGCAGCGACAACACGGTGTCGCTGAAACGCCCGCCCCCGAGGGACAGCCCGAAACTCGGCAGCAGGGCGAGCGCGGCCGACTCCTGGTTGCGGAAGGCCGCCACCACCGCCTGCTCGGCAGCCAACACGTCGGGGCGCCGTTCCAGCACGGCGGCGGGCACCCCGGCCGGGCTCATCGCCTGCAAGGTCGGGTAGGCCCGGGCCACCTCGATTTCAGCGGCCGGGTAGCGACCCAGCAGCAGTTCCAGGGCACGGCGCGAATCGCCATAGGCCTGGCGAGCAGCCTGCACATCGCCCTGCGCCTGCTCCAGCCGGGCCTGCATGTCGACCACGTCCAGGTCAGACACCTTGCCGGCGCGCCGGCGGTCTTGCACCAGGGTCATCAGGCGGGTGTAAATGTCGACGGCCTGCTCGCTCAGGGCCAGCAGCTGGCGCGACTCAATCGCCACGTACCAGAGCTTGGCGGTCGTGGCGGCCAGCGATTGCCGGGCCCAGGCGTAATCGAGCGCGGTGGCCTGGTACCCGGCCTGTGCGGCGGCCTGCTGGGCCCGCAGGCGGCCCCACACGTCGGCCTCCCAGGCAGCGCTCAGAAACACGGCCGTGCTGCCTGTGCTGCCGCGGTCCTGGTCATCCATCGCGCGGGCGTTCAGTCCGATGCCAATCGACGGCAGCAGCTTGGACCCCACCACCACCACCGTCTGCTGGGCGATGGCCACGCGGGCCGCCGCGGCGCGCAGATCAGGATTGTGCGCAATCGCCTCGTCCACGATGGCCCGCAGCACGGGATCATTGAACTGCGCCAGCCAGCCGTTGCCGACCTCGCCGGCGCGCCCGCCGGCGCGCCAGGCATCCGGAATGCGCGTACCCTGGGGCAGCGCCTGCTTGACAATCGCGGAATGCGTGGGGGGCTCCTTCAGCGCGCACCCCGCCAGAACGGCCACGCCGGCGACCAGGCCCAGGCGCCAACTGAGGCGGCGCATCAGCCGGAGAACGGATAAATCCAGTTGAACCATGTGTAGGCGCGCAGCATGATCTTGCGCAGCGGGACAAACCAGCTTTCAGGGTTGGTGTAAATGGCGGCGCGCCCCTGGGTACCGATCGGGAACCGGGCCTGATCCGGATCGTCGAGCCGGATCGCCACCGCGAACTGGCCCTGCGGGCGATCGGTCGGCACATATTGGAAATTGGGCAGCGTGCCACTGGGCAGCATCTGTCCGGCGCCACTGCCCGGCCAGACCTCCAGCACCTTGCCCCGGAAGATCTGTCCCGGGTAGAGGTCGATCGCAGCCTCGACTGGCTGCCCGGGCTTGACGTACTTGAGGTTCTCCTGGAAGTAGTTGGCCAGCAGGTAGCGGTCGGCATCCACGACGAACGAGGCAATCGCGCCGGCCCGGATATCGCCCGCCACCATGCCCGGGCGCACCTGCAGGTTGATCACCCGGCCGTCCTCGGGCGCCACCATCAGCGTGTTGTCCAGGTAGTAGCGCGCCTGGTCCAGTTCGGCCTGCACCGCCGCCACGGACGTGTTCACACCATTGATATTGGACGTGTAGTTGAGGTTGGCGCGCGCCGCCTCGGCCTGGGCCTCCTTGATGGCGGCCTCGTCCGCCGCCACCTGCGCCGTCCACTTCTGTGCATCCTCCTGCGGCCCGGCGCCTTTGGCGGCAAGGTCGGCGGAGAGCTTCTGCTGGTACTGCGCATAGGCCAGGTCGGCCCGCAACTTGATCACCTTCTGCGCATAGATCTGCGTATCGGCCTGCAGCACCAGCACGTTCTGCCTGGCCTTGGCCAGCTGGGCCTCCAGCTGCCGGACCTTGTATTCGTAAGGCCGGCGGTCGAACTGGAACAGCGGCTGCCCCTTCTTGACCGGCACGTTGGGCTGCACCAGGACCGCGGTGACCAGCGTCGGCTCCGGCAGACGGGGAATCAGCTGCACCGTGTACTGCACGATCCGCGCCTCGGTCGCCAGCGGCGCCATGAAGCGCAGGCCGATCAGGAAGATGATCAGCAGGTGCACGCCGACGAAGACGCCGATCACCGCCTGGGGAATGCCGAACTTGGCCAGCTTGAGCTTGAAGAAGATCAGCCACATCAGGAAGCAGTAGCCGAACAGCATCAGGAGACCGAGGATCATGGCTTGCCTTCCTCAGCGCCCTGGGCGGGCGCCGTGCCCGAACGCAGGGTCTGAACATCGGCAACCGCTTCCTGCGACGACTCTTTCACCGCCTCGTGCATCGTGGCAGGCAGGCCTCGAAGCCGCGCGATCTCCTTCTCGGTCTCGATGGCTTCCTCACGGGGGAAACGCCGGATGTCGACGATGTCGGTCGGCTTGAAGGCCCAGATCAGCGCCTGCATCCACGGATAGACCGTCGGCAACAAGCCCGCATAGCCGAGGTACTTCACCGCTTCGGCCTCGGGATGCTTGCGCGCGATGGCAATCCGTCCCGGCAGACCGGCCAGAAACAGCCAGGTCATGATCAGCGCCACCACACAGACCATCAGGGTCAGGAAGGTCAGGTAGTCCCAGATGTCAATCTCGAATCCCAGCAGGGCTTCCATGTCGGGTCCTCCCGCCTCAGCGCTTGCCGTTTTCGAATGGAATCTTGCCGTCCTTTTCGAAGCGCGCCTTGCGCTTGCGGCCGAATGCCCAGATCACGATGCCGATAAAGGCAACGATGATCAGGCCGTGATAGATCGTCAGTTCCATGGTCATTCACCTTTCTGCTGCATTGCCAACTATGGGTGCCCGGTGCCAGCCCGTTCGATGTCTTCACCTGGCTTCATGCCGAAAATTCACTTCCCTATTCATAGCATTACATCACCATCCGACGCTGGGATGTTGCCGAAAAACCTTCAAACTCCTGTCCCGCGATCGCCCGCTCACTGCTGCGGCGCCGCAAACATGAGCTCGCTGCAAATTCGCCGCCCAGTTCGATGTGATGTTGGCGTTGCTTTGGAAAGATCAGCCCGGCGGCAGTTTGTAGCTTGGCAAGCAGCCGGAAACATTCATTGCCCTTGGCACAGGGATCGAGCCTTTCACTTCGGGAACATGAGCTGTGCCTGCGCGCGGATCTGCCAGTTCGGCCCGTAGTCGGGCTTGACCACGTTGTAGTAGGCCGAAAGCTGCGTGTTCACCGGCAGCCGGCCCAGGTGGAAGATCTTGCCCACACCGCCACCCAGCGGCACGGTCCATTGCTGGCCGCTGGCCGCTTTCCAGTTCACCGTGATGATCGGTGCACTGGTCAGGTAGAAGCCGCCCTCGAAGTTGTAGTTCACGAAAGGCTGGATCAACCCGTTGTTGAAGGACCCTCCGGTCTGGTCGCTGGTCAGCGACCAGATGTTGTTGACCAGCGCGCCGTACACCCACGGGTCGCCCTTTTCCATCTTCAGCACCACGAAGGAGGCGCCCAGGCCCCAGTTCTTGTTGCCCAGACCGTTGCTGTCGGTGGGCAACTGCAGCACCGGGCCGACACCCCAGATCAGGCCTTTGGGCACGGCCGGCGACAGGAAGGCGGTGACGACCATGTCGCCGATGCCGTTGGTCCGGTCATCGCCGGGGAACATGGCGGGCTGCGAGATCACCGGCAGGATAGTGCGGGTGATGATGTTCCACTCCGGATTCACCTCAATCGGGATCACCGGCTGGATGTTCAGGATGTTCTGATTACCCTTGAGCGGGCCGGTATTGAGGTTGGTGTTGTTCTGGAAGGGCACGCTGATGAGGTTGCCCACCGGGTTCTGCGCCAGCTTGGCGAGCTCGGTGGCGCTCATTTCGGCGTGCGACGCGGTGGCGGCCAGCAGGGCGGCTGCGGCAAAGGCGCTTCGGGTGAAAGACTTCTTCGGATGGTTCATGTCAGGATTCCTCTGGTTTCGGCAAAACTATGCAGCCCGGCGTGCCATGCCGTCGCTCGTGGTGACTTTCAATGTAGCTGAAGGCGGAGGCCTCAGAAGGGCTTCGCCGGTCCGATCTGCGGCGCACGCACCGGCTTGGCCATGCCGAAAAAGATGACCACGCCCTGACCACCGCAACGCGTCGAGAGCGCCTCGGACGCACCGGGGTAGCAGCTGTCGATGTCCTGCCAGTTGTTGATCGCCCAGACGTCCCCCGCCGGGCCAACGGCGATGTCGGTCTGCAGCTGAAGCCCGCCACCCACATAGCCGCCCGGCGGCGAAATCTGGTCACCGGTCTTGAAGCCGGGCGGGCAGTTTTCGGTGCGCACGCCGCACAGCTGCACGATCGGGCTCGACGCCATCGCGAAGTTGCTGACCCACACGTTGTCATTGCCATCGACCACCACAGCCCAGGGGCCCGGCAGGCCGCCACCCTTGAAGGGCGAGCCCGGCAACTGGGTGCCGTCGGGGCGCAGCACGGTGACGCTGCCACTGCCACCCTTCTGCTCGGACATCTGCTTGGTCAGGTAGTCGGACGCCGAGAGCACGCCGCCGGTCTTCAGGTGAATGGCCATGTCCACCATGTGCGCCATGCCGAGCAGCCCGGCGCCAAAGCGGTTGGTCACCCAGACGTTGCCCTGGCTGTCGATGTTCAGGCCGCTGTTGTTGGACTTCACCTCGATCTTCTGCGCCTGGCTTGGGTCGCTGGTGGGGAAGCGGATCACGTGGAACGAGCTGTCCGAGACCCAGATGCGGTCCTGCTGGTCGATGGCCAGGTGGAACGGGGCGGTGAACGACTTGCAGGGCTCGGCACTGTCGCCCTCGCAGACGATGCGGCCCTTGTTCCAGTCACCCTTCGGGAAATGCAGCAGCTGCCGCTTGGACAGGCCCAGCGCCCACATATCTCCGTTGGGCGCCATGATGATGCCCTGCATCAGGCCGAGCCGTCCACCGAAATTGATGCCCTCGGGAGGGGTCAGCGGCTTGCCGTTCTTGTCAAAGACAGTGATGGACTTGCTGCCGTAGCTCGACAGCCAGACGTTGCCCTTCAGGTCGATGGCGGCGCCAAAGGTGCCGCCCTGCATGCCGCCGCCGGTGAAGCCGGTGGTGATCGGCGACAGGGGCTTGCCGTTCGGGTCGAACTTGCTGGCGTTGCCCTGCCACAGCGCATCGCTGGCCTGCCACCCGATGGTGAAGTTGTTGCCCACCCAGAGATTGCCCTCGGCGTCGAACATGGCCTTTCCGCCGGCGCGATAGCCGCCGCCGTCGAACTTCAGCGGCAGCACCCAGGCGCTGGGCGCCACCTGCAGGTAGGGCATGTAGGGCACTTGGCGCATGTTCTTGCCTGCGGGCACGGGGTACAGGACATCCAGGGCTTTGAAGGTGCGCTCGGGCTGGTACCACGGGGCCCGCGCGATGGCCTGCGCCGCCGTCAGCGTGTCGGCGGGCGCCGCCCCAGTGGGGCCTTGCGCGGCGCGGAACACGGTCTGGCAGGCGTCAGGACGCACCTGGGTCACGCAGGCACCCAGCACGCTGGCCAGCGTGGCGAAATTGCCCATGGTCGGCGTCTGGCCGCTGTTGAGCGGGTCCTGAATCGCGCCGCCCCAGCCGCCGGTGGCCAGGTTGACGAAGCTGGGCACATTGCCGGCGGCGATCTTCAGCTGCAGGGGCTGGGCCTGGATGGCCGTGCCATTGATGAACTGGTTGTGGGTCCAGACCGTGGCGATGGTCGTCATCTCGTTGATCGTGACCGTGGTGGGCGCCTTGCTGCCCAGCACGGTGATCAGCCCGATGGCCGGGTTGTTGCCGGCGGCCTTGTTGGCAGCGGATTGTCCGCCCTGGGCCACGAGGTAGAGCGAGGTGCCCTGTCGCGCGCCTGGCACGGTCAAGCTGAAACGTCCCTGGGCATCGGTGCGCGCCTGCGCCAGCTGCTTCGGTGCCCCGGCGCTGCCCGCCCACAGGGTCACGGTGGACTGAGCGACCGGCTCTCCGGCACCCAGCACCTGGCCCTTGAGGCTGGCGGCGGACACAGCGGATGCGCCGCCCAGCAGGCCAGCTGCAGCCAGGGCGAAGACGGCCCACCGTTGTCCGGCCACGGGGGAATTCGTTCGAATGGTCTTCATGATTGCTTTCTGCTCGTCGATGCCCAAACGCGGTTCGCCAAATGCCTTCAGTCAAATCCAAAGACCCGCTTCCAGTCCTTCTTGATGCTGATGACGGTCCAGCCTTTGGCCTTGGCCTCGTCGTACAGGGACTGCGGAAAAGTCCCGACGCGGCTTTCCGGGAGTCCGGCCGCCGGCCCGTACGCAAATTCGCGCTGGGCATCGTCATGCAGCACCAGCATGCCCAGGCGCGCGCCGGCGCCGGCCGTGGTCCATTCGAGCATCTGCTGGTCGCCGTCGGAGTTGCCGAAGGCCGCTTGAGGTCGCTGGCCAATGACCATGTTGATCCCGACCGGCTTGCCCGCCTTGTCGTTGACGAAGAAGACCGCGGGGGCGTTGGTCAGCGTCGGCACGCCGTTGCGCACCGAGTAGTCCACCTTCAACATGCTGCCAATGACCTGCTCCGGCGGCACGCCATAGACCGCGTCGGCAAAGGCGCGCACGAACTCCTGTCCACCGCCGGTGACGATGTAGGTGCGGTAGCCATTGGCACGCAGGTATTTCATGGCCTCGACCATGGGGGCGTACACGAGTTCGGTGTAGGGACGCTGGAAGCGCGGATGCTTCGCCGTGGTGGCCCACGCCTTGACCACGTCCCGAAAGGCCTCGATGGTGAGCCCGGCCTGAGAGGCACCGACGATCTTCAGCAGGTCGGCCTCGGTGAACCGGGCCATGGCGGCGCGGTCCCCAGTGACCACGGCCTTGAAGGGTTCTTCATTGGCCAGCGCGGGTTGCGCCTTGACCACCTCTTTCACCCGGTCCAGCGCGAAGGCCACCTGGGCGTACATCGGCTGCTCGACCCACAGCGTGCCGTCCTGGTCAAAGGTGGCCACGCGCTGCGCGGGCGGCACGAACTGCGGGCTGGCACTGTCGGTGGTCTTGCGCACGAACTGCACGATGGCCTCCTTGGCAGGGCCTTCGTTCCAGGACGGCAACGGGTCCGGTGAAGGCGCCATCTGGGCGCAGGCGCCCAGCAGGGCAACGGACAGGGCCAGTGCTGCCCGGCGGCTGATCTGCAGGGATGATGTAAGGGAACGGTTCATTTCAATGCCTCCAATGATGTGAGAGTTGCAGCCCCGCGGAACTACAAAAAAATCGGGCCGCCCCGACAAGGTGACGGCCCGATCCGGCGAGTCGATGCAATCTGCCGGTCAGTTGCCCGTCGGCAGCGGGATGTTGATGCCGTCCTTCGCCAGCATCTCACGGACGTACTGGAACTTCTGGTATTTCGAGAGTTCGATCGGGCCGTCGTAGCCCATGCTCTGCAGCTTGCGCGGCGGGTACTTGATGTAGGTCTTCATCAGCTCGGTCAGCTCCTGGCCGATGGGCACCATGGTCCAGGTGCGCTCGGTGTAGTTGTTCATGAAGATGTCGTAGCGCTCCTGCGGGTCCTGCCACAGGTCGAAGATTTGCGGTACCGTCGCGACGTACTTCTCAGCGCCCTTCCACCCAAGGTTCGAGTCCACCGCCAGGCCACCGGTCAGCGCGCCGTTGTCGCCACGCAGGTTGAACACAGCCTTGTACTTGCCGAAGCGCACGGCACCTGGCGACAGCTCGTTTTCCGTGAAGTAGAACCACGACTTGCGATCCGACTTGCCTGTGCCGAAAAGGACCGGCGACATGTCGTAGCTGTCGAACATCATGGGTTGACCTGCGCGGTCCTTTTCTGGCAGCTTCACACCGCCCAAGGTGGCGAACGTCGCCATCAGATCGAGCCCGCCGACGATGTCATGGTTCTTCGATCCAGCCTTGATCTTGCCGGGCCAGATCGCGATGGCAGGCACGCGGTTGCCGCCTTCACGCACAGTGCCCTTGGTACCACGGAAAGGCGTGTACCCGGCGTCCGGATACACGTCCTGCCAGGCGCCGTTGTCGGTGGTGTAGACCACGAGCGTGTCCTTGTCCAGGCCGAGCGCGCGCAGCTTGTCCATGATGCGTCCGATGCGCGTGTCCAGCTCAACCACCGAGTCGGCATACTTGGTCTTCGACAGCGACTTCAGCTGGAACTCTGGTGCCGGCAGGTTGGGCTGGTGCACCTTCATGAAGTTGACATTGATGAAGAACGGCTTGCCCGGCGACTTGGCCGCAGTGTCCAGAAACTCCAGCGCCGCCTTCTCCACATAACCATCGAAGAACGGGATGCCGACCACGCCCTTGGGGTAGTTCACACCGTGCAGCGTGACGTTCTTTCCAGGCTCATCGACGTACTGGCCATTGATCATGAAATCCTCAACCGGCTTCTCGCCGGCCTTGCCGGACATCGATCCCTTGGTCACCTTGTTGAAGAAGTTGCGCAATTCCGGGTCCATGTCCGGGAACCAGGTCGGGTCGCCGTAGGTGTAGGCGTTGAGGTGGTACAGACCGACGTACTTCATGACGTCGTAGCCCTGTGCATTGGGCAGGGCGTAGTCCGCCTCGCCCAGGTGCCATTTGCCGGTGAAGTAGGTCTGGTAGCCGCCCTGCTTCAACACGGAAGCCAGCGTCCACTCAGCCGCCGGCAACCCGCCGCCCTGGCCCTGGAAGGCCACGGTGGTCATGCCGCTGCGGTTGGGGATGCGCCCGGTCTGCATGGCCGCGCGCCCAGGCGTGCAGCTGGGCTGTGCATAGAACGAAAAGAAGGTCAACCCATCGGCCGCCATCTTGTCGATGCTCGGCGTCGGCATGCCGCGCCCCTCGCCGCCGCCGTAGGGGCCGAGGTCGCCATACCCGGTATCGTCGGAGACGATGAACAGGATATTGGGTTTCTTGGCGGGCACCTGGGCCAGCGCGGTCGACGCCACGCCCAGACCCAGCCCGGCCAGGGCGAGCGACGTGCCCAGCATTCGCATCAGCTTCATTTCATTCCTCCTGAGTTGCAACGATTCATCCGATCGCGCCGGCCTTGGCCTGGCCTCGTGCGACTTGTCGCTCGAAGACGCCAACCGGCGACTCACGCCCACCCCACCGACTGGATTGCGGCCGGGAAGGACTCCAATACTTTAGATCATCAGGCGGAAAGCCGCGTGTCGACACCCAGACAAGGGGCAGCCGCAACTTCCCCAAAGGGCAATCTTGCGCTACATCAACAAAGGCAGTGCCTCAGGGAGCGTCACTCAGCCTTCGGACCCGCGGCGCATCCGCTCGACAAGGATTCCCAGTTCGGCGGCCGAGGTGGCGCCCAGCTTGTCCATGCACTGGGCGCGCAGCGTCTTGATTGTGCGCTCTGAAACCTGCAGGGCTGAGGCGATCTGCTTGTTGAGCTTGCCTGCCACGACCTGCTCCAGCACTTCCTGTTCACGAGGGCTCAGCAGCGCGAAGCGCTCGCGCAACCGGTCCCTATCGTCCCGCTCCCGGCGCAGCCGCTCATCGTGCACAAGCGCCCGCCCGATCGCATCCAGCAGGTTCTGGCGCTGAACCGGTTTCTCCAGGAAGTCCACTGCGCCGGCCTTCATGGCGCGCACGCTGGTGGGCACATCGGCATGGCCCGTCATGAAGATGATGGGCAAACCAACGCCATGTTCCGGCAGGGCAGCCTGCAGATCAAGCCCGGACGGGCCCGGCATGCGCACGTCGAGCAGCAGGCAACCGGGCCGGTCGGGCACGGGGTACAACAAGAAATCGCCCGCCGACGCATGGCCCTGCGCCTCGAAGCCGGCCGCGGCCAGCAGGCGCAGCAAAGCGGTGCGAAGCGGCCCGTCGTCATCCACGACATGGATCAGCGGCGTAGTGCGCTTGTCCTTCATGCCTGCTCCATGTTCCTTCTGTTTTTGGCTCCGGCCGCTGGCCATTCGACACGGAAGACAGCGCCGCCGTCAACCCCGTTCTCGGCCGTGACGCGTCCACCATGCGCCTCCACCAGGGTGCGCACGATCGACAGGCCCAGGCCCATTCCCGTGGATTTGGTGCTGAAAAAGGAATCAAACAATCGGGGCATCTGATCGGGCGCAATGCCAGTCCCGCGATCCCGCACCAACAAGGTGACCCGGCCGGCTGTCTTTTCGACCTCCACGCTGACCCTGCGCCGCGGTTCGGGCAACTCGGCCACCGCCTCCAGCGCGTTGAGCACCAGATTGATGAGCACCTGCTGGATCTGGATGCGGTCGCCAACCATCGTCACCGCCGGGACCGGAAGCAGAATCTCAAGTACGGCGCCGCGCCGCCGCGCCTCGGCGCGCAGGATCGACTCCACATCGCCAACGGCCTCGTTCAGGTCGAAGCGCTTGTGCTCAACTTGGTGCTTCTCCAACAGGGCACGCAGCCGCCGGATCACCTCGCTGGCGCGCAGATCGTCACGACGGATGTCAGCCAGAATCTGGCGCAATTCCGCGGGCCGCTGTGCCCCGGTCGCCAGGATCATCTCGGCGGCCTCGGCGTTGCTCAGGATGGCACCCAGGGGCTGGTTGATCTCGTGGGCGATCGCGCCGGTCAGTTCTCCCACCACCGCGACGCGGGACGCATGCACGAGTTCGAACCGCTGCTTCTGCTCGGCCTGGACGGCCAGCTTGCGCCGACGCCGCTCGACGATGAGCCCGGCGATCAGCCCGGTCTGCAGCACCACCACGCCCACCGCGAGGAGCACCTCAAGACGGTGCGCTTCCCACAGGCCAGGCTCTCTGAAATGCACCACTGCAGCGTCGGGGATGGCCCGCTCGTCGATGGCCCAGCGCCGCACCTGGCGCCAGTCCACGTTCAGCGCATTGGGCATGGCGCGCGCCGCCGGCGCCTGGGCGAGACGGGTGCCATGCAGGTGGTCGTTCACCGCGAGCGCCGCCTGGCGCCCCATGCCCCGGTAGTCCAGCATGTAGCCGCCGACCACGCCGGTGCCGATGAAGGTGTTGAACGCGGCATACACCGGCGCACCGGAGACGGCCGTCATGCCCTGCACTGCCTCCCGCGGCGTGAACTCGCGGCCGTCCCCATCCCGAAAATAGCCGGCGGCAAATACGACGGTGTCGTCCTTGAGCTGCGCCAGACGCTGCTGCACCGCAGGCGTCGTAAGCCCCGCAAGGAATTCGGGGTGAACCCGGGCAGTGAACCGGGGCACCTCGCGCCGCAACTGGGCCTCCCATTCGCGGTCTTGCGGCGAGGCGCCTGTCACCAACACCAGATGGCGCGCCTGCGGATGCCAGGCCAGCGCCTGCTCGATCGTGCGCGCGAATTCGTACACGATCGGGACGCCCTGAACATCGGCAGGCAGTCTCCCAAGCTTGCCCAGAAACACGTCGGAGACCGCCATGTGGACGATCGGCACCCCTGGGAACAGTTCGGCCCTGTTCGCCAGGCAGAAGGTCAGTGCCTCCGGGCCCCCCGCCACGATGACACTCGGCCGCTGCGCGGCGTACTTTTCGCGCAGATAAGTGCTCATCAACGCCTGAAAGGCGGCGCCGGTGAATCGGGGCACATCGAGAAACTCGTCGAACACGTTGACCGCGGGTCCGGCCCCCCCTGAAAGCGCCTCGCGCAGGCCTCGGTCGCCTTCGACGTTGGCGGGCAGCAAGCGCCCGTTGGAATAGATCACGAGTACGTTGGCCGCCTTATGGTCGGCCATCGCGGCCAAAGGAGCCAGAGCAAACGCCTGGCCGAGACAGCACAGGCACAGGATGCGCCCCGCCGCCGATCGCAACATCCGCGCGAAAAGCATCAGGACGCTCACCTATTTATAGCTAACTACGACCATTCCACGCTGGGAAATGGCCAAATAAGCTTGAAAATCGCCTTATTTGGCTGGCGCGGCCGCTGCGGAAGCGGGTTGCGCGGCAGCCGATGCCGCGGGAGCCACCGCCGGTGCGGAAGCCGCGGCCGCCGGGGCGCCAGCCACCTCGATCTTCGCCTTGGCCTTCAGGTCGTCGAGCTGCTTTTTCAGGTTCTGCTGCTGCAGTTGCTGGGAAAGGCTCGGCTTGACTTCCTCGAAGGGCGGTGCCTCGACCGGCTTGGCGTCTTCGAGCTGGATGACGTGGTACCCGAACTGGGTCTTCACCGGCTCCTGGGTGATCGCGCCTTTTTCCAGCTTGGTGACGGCTGCGCCGAACTCGGGCACCAGACGGCTCAGGTCCACCCAGCCCAGATCGCCGCCGCGCACCTTGGAGCCGGTGTCCTTGGATTTCTCGGCGGCCAGCTTGGCGAAGGCGCCCGCATCCTTCTTCAGTTTGGCGATGATGTCCTTGGCCTCGGACTCCTTCTCGACCAGGATGTGGCGCACTTTGTAATCGGTGCCGGTGATGGTGGCCTTGATGCGCTCGTACTCGGCCTTCATCGCTTCTTCGGTGACCGGATTGTTCTTGATGTAATCCTGCACGTAGGCGTTGGCCAGGATCGACTGCTTGATGACCTCAAGCTTCTCCGTGACGTCCGGCGTCTTGTCCAGGCCCTTCTTGACGGCCTCCTCGGCGATCACCATCTGCATGGTGAGCTGGTCGAGGATGGCCTTGCGGGTGTCCGGGCTGTCGGGCTGGCCTTGCGCGCCGCCTTGCTTGACCAGCATGTCGATGCGGCTCTTGCTGACGGGCGTGCCATTGACGGTGGCGACGGTTTCGCCGGCAGGTGCGGCGGCAGCCGGCGGGGCGGCCTTTTCGTCCTTGGCGGCGTTGCAGGCGGCCAGGGACAGCACGGCGGCAGCGCCAGCAAGCGCGAGGGTGAAACGGATCGAGCTCATGGGAGAGATTCCTTGAAAGGACAAAATGGCAATTGGAACATGAACCCGGCGTGGTTCAGGTTCGCGGATTGCGGTCAGGCATGAAAAAGGCGGGCGGCCGTTTTGAGCCACCCGCCTGGGGAAAGTTCAAGTCCAGGCTCTCGGTCTGGGGCGCCCCACGGCGCATCTTGGCGCCGACCAGCCTCGGCCGCGCTCAGTTCAGCGCATCATCCTTATAGAACTTCTGGCCTGTGGCCGTGATCTGGGCGGCCAGGCCGGTATCGGTGATCTGGTAGACGAAGACGCCCGGTGCCGCGGCGGCCGCTCCGGTGAACATGCCGCCCTGCCCATCGGCGGCAGCCGCCAGCGAGCCCGACGCGCCAAACTCCCAGCCCTGGTTGATGAAGCTCTGCATCGCGCTGACCGTCTCGAAAATAAAGACCAGCCGCGTCTTCGCCACGCCGAAGCCCAGGCCCGCCTGCACGCCGACCATCTTCATGAAGGTCTGGCGGTGGGTGCGGTTGTTGACGACCATGCCTTTGCCCTGCTGGCCGCCCGCAAACAGCAGCTTGATGCCAAAGGTGCTGAACACCGCGTAGCCGGCCGCATGCTCCACGGCGTAGCGCGCTGAGGGCTGGTATTCGTACAGCGTGGACAAGGTATCCTGGGCCGCCTCGCGCACCTGCTGGCGACCCTGCATGATGGCCGACTCATCCTGGGCGTGGGCGCCGAATGACAGTGCCATCAGCGCACAGGCAAACAAGGCATACAGATTTCGCAAGACATTGGGCATTTGGGTTCTCCTTGTTAGGGTCGGCGATCGTCAGGGGAGCCAGACGCCGTTCAGGGCCGGCTGGCGGCCATGATCACGATTTCGACGCGGCGGTTCTTCGCTCGGCCCTCGGCCGTGTCGTTGCTGGCCACCGGGCGTGAATCGCCAAAGCCCTGCGCTGAAATGGTGTTGGCCGGAACGCCCTTCGACACCAGGAAGCGCAACACATCGGTGGCGCGCGCCGACGACAGCTCCCAGTTGGACGGGAAGCGCGCCTTCAGGGCGGGCCCGATCGGCACGTTGTCGGTAAAGCCTTCAACCACGATCTGCTGGCCTTGCAGCTTGCTCAGCGAGGGCGCAATCTTGGCCAGCGCCGCTTCACCCTTGGGGCTCAGCGTCCAGCCGCCCTCGGCGAACAGCACTTCGTTGACCATCGTCACCTTGAGCTGGTTCTGCAGCTGCGTGATCTGCGCCTGGTCACTGGCCAGTTCGCCCCGGAGCTGCTGGTTGAGCGCGTCGAGTTGCTGGTTCGATGCGCTGAGCGTGTTGGCCTTGGCCACTTCGGTGTTGTAGGTCTGCTGCGACACGCAGCCTGCGGCCAGCAGGGCCGCGCACAAAATGGTTGCAACTTGGATTTTCATGATCTTCCCTTCTGAAAAAATAGCGTTGAATCGGATGCCAGCGTCAAGGCGCCTGGACCACCAGGTAATGCACCCCGTTGGCGCCAAACATCGGCTGGAACCAGGTGTTGCCGCTGAGGTAATAGGTCGTGCCGTTCTTGGTCACCGCCATCGATCCAGCGGGCAGCGCCGCGTAGCTGACGCCCATCGCATAGCTGGTCGTCGTGGTGGTCACCGTGGTGACGGTCGCGCCAGGGGGTGGCGCGCTGGCCGCCACCGAGCCGGCGGCATAGCCTGACGAATAGGCGGCGCCCGTGCTGGCGCTGCCGGCGGCCACCCCTGCCGCATAGGCGTTGTTGCTGGCGGCAGCCGAGTTGGCCGACGCGATGGCCGCTCCCGTGGCCACCCCCACCACGGCGCCGGCCGCAGCGGCGCAACCGTAGCAGCCCGTGCTGTAGGCCGGCACATACGCTGGCGGGTGGTACACGGGATAGGCCCCATAGCCTGGCGGGTGGTAGGCCGTGGCGCCGTAGTAGGTGGTGTGCTCGGCACCTGCGCCATAGGCGCCAGCCGTGCTGCCGCCATACACGTTGGTGTGCTCGGTGCCGCCGTACTCGCTGTGCGCCGTGCTGCCGCCGTAGGTGTTGGTGTGCTCGGTGCCTTCGCCGGCGACATGGGTCGTGCTGCCACCAAACGCATTGGAATGCTCGGACGCGCCAAAGGTGTGGGCGCTGCTCCCGCCAAAGCGGTTAGCGGTGGCCCAGGCCAGGGCCTGAGTAGCGGGCACGAGAGTGACCAGTGCAACGACAGCCGCTGCAAGGGCGGTACCAGCAGCGGGTTTGCAGCTGGGGGAACGGGTGTGTTTCATCACGGCTCTCCTCAGGGGGTCTTGGTCTGCGCAGCTTTGGGTGCGGCCTTCCTGGCCGCAGGCTTCCTGGCGGGCGCGGGTGCCGCCACAGGCTTGGCAAAGCCCATGGGCTGCGCGCCCTTGGCCTTGGCCGAGGCAAAGGTTTCAGGGGCGTGGCTCGGGTTCAGTTGCCAGTTGCTCAGTTGCATGTCGTGGCGCAGCTTGAGCGGGTCGTTGGCAAACATCGCGCGAATGCGCCGCGGCAGCTTGTCTTCGGTGCCAACCCACATCTGGATGAAGACGTCATTGGTGGCCCAGGCCACGGCCTCGGTGGCCACGCCGCCCACCGCGCCGGACGGGCCGATGTAGAAGGCATGCAGCACCTTGTTGGTAAACGCCTTGTAGGGGTCGGGCAGGAGCAGGTCGGTGAAGGGATAGTAGATCGCCGCCTTGTCGTGCGCCTGCTGGAGCGCCGCTTCGAGGGACGGCGGTGCATCGGCGATGGCGACCAGGTTGGCCTCCGGCAGGAAGGCCATCATGGTCTTGCCGTCGTAATAGAACTCGTTGGGCGCACCGGCCCCGGACTGCAGCACACGCAGCTTGTCCGGCCGCTGCATCGCCACGTCGTAGCGCACCGGATAGGCCAGCGGCGGACCCAGCTTGCTGGGGTACTCGATGTCGACGATCGCGGTGAAGCCCATCGATCCGGCCCCCGCCAGTTTGGCGCTGGTGGCCTTGATCAGGTCGATCGCACGCTGCTCGATCAGCAAGGGAACGCGCGCCTTTTTGGCCGGTGCGGCCTTGGCCGCCGGGGCGGGCTTGGAGGCGGGGGCGGTTTGGGCCAGCACGCTGCTGGCCAGCAGCAGGCCGGCAAACGCTGCGACCGTGCGTTGCAAGGGTTTGAGAGTCATGGGCAGGAACTCCGGGCAAAAGAAGACGGGCCATGCGGCCCGCTTCGGGTGGGAATGGGGTCAGGGAATCATGCCGCAATCGAACATCTTGTTCGAAATGGGGCCTGCCACCTTGTTCATGAAGGCGGTGCGCAACTGCGGGTCGCTCTTGAGCAGGGCGATCACGCGCTGCTCTTCCGCGCTTTTCGGCTGTTGCTTCTGCGCCCAGAGCTGCTCACAGGTGGACGACTGATACTTCTGGATCACCTTGTCGGCGACCATGTTCATCAGCGGGAAGTCGGCCAGCGCTGCGCCGGCAAAGCCGAGCGATGCGACGAGAAGAATGGTCTTGCGAATCATGGAAAGCTCCTTTGAAAACGAAAGCAATGTTGAATCGGTGCGTCAGGTGCTCGGTGAGGAGCCAAACGAGGCAGCACCATCGCAGGCGCTGCCTTGGGCTGACCGCTAGTCCTTCTTGACCATGGCCGCGCGAAGTTTGGCGATCTCGGCCGCCGACAACTGCGGCCGGTCCACCTTGATGGTCAGCTTGTTGAGCTTGGCCGTCAGCGCAAACGGTGGCTTGTAGTCGGCATCATTCACGCCGGTCAGCGAATCGGAGCCCACGTCGAAGCTCTCGTCCCACTGCAGGATCATCGGCAGCGTCTTGGGCATCTGCTTGGTGGCCACCACCTTGCCATCGACCTTCAGCGTGCCTGTGCCTGGGCGCCCGATGCCGCTGAAGTCGTTGAAGGCCAGTGTGCCCGCTCCCATGCCGTCGTACTTGAAGTCGAATTCGACGGTATGGCGTCCTGGCGCCAGAGCCTCCGTGCCCTCCCACTTCAGGCGCTCCAGATCGACCAGGTTCCACAGGAACACCGGCTTGCCTTTGAGCAGGTAGAAGCCATAGCCGCCAAAGCGTCCGCCGGAGGTCAGGATCATGCCCTCTGCCCCACCCGCCGGCACTTCGATGTCGGCGGTGATGGTGTACGAGGCATTCAGGATGAAGGGCGAGTCGCCCTGCGGCAGGCCGACCATTGGGTGGGTATAGACAAACTCGGTACGCCCGGCGGTGATGTTCGGGCGCGGCGCCACGATGCGCGCCGCCACCGACGCATCCATCGGGAACACCTGGTACTTCTTCGCCTCGGCGATGAACTTCGCCTTCATCTCCTTGACCTTCTGCGGATACTTCGCCGCGAGGTCCTGCGTCTGGCTGAAGTCCTTGTTCAGGTTGTACAGCTCAAGCGTCTGATTGTTCAGCGGGTCCGGATTCGCCGGGCCGAAGGCATCCCACGGCGCGCGGTTGACCTTGGTGCTGAGGAACCAGCCATCGTCGTACAGCGCCCACTGGCCCATCATCTCGAAGTACTGGGTCTTGTGGCGCTGTGCTGCCTTGGCGTTCTTCGCGTCGAAGGTGTAGGCAAAGCTGGTGCCTTCGATCGGCGCCTGCTTGATGCCATCCACCGCCAGCGGCGCCTTGATCCCGGCCGCCTCCAGGATGGTTGGCACGACGTCGATGACATGCACGAACTGCTCGCGCAGCGCGCCCTTGTCCTTGATGCGCGCCGGCCAGGACACCACCATGTTCTGGTTCACGCCACCCAACGCCGAGGCGTTCTGCTTGAACCACGAGAAAGGCGTGTCGAAAGCCCAGGACCAGCCGGCCGACATGTGGTTGTAGGTCATCTCCGTACCCCACACGTCGTAGAACTTCATCTGCACGTCCACCGGCACCTGCACGCCGTTGAAGAAGGCCACTTCGTTCGGCGTGCCATTGGGCCCACCTTCGGCGCTGGTGCCGTTGTCGCCGTTGATGTAGATGATGAGGGTGTTGTCGAGCTTGCCCAGCTTTTCGAACTGCTGGATCACGCGCCCGATCTCATAGTCACTGTAGGCGGCATAGGCGGCGAACACCTCGACTTGCTTGATGAACAGTTTCTTCTCGTCGGCGCTGAGCTGGTCCCAGGGCTTGAGCATCTGGCTGGGCCAGGGGCCGAGCTGGGTGTCCTTGGGGATCACGCCCAGCTTCTTCTGGTTCGCGAAGATCTGCTCGCGCAGCTTCTCGTAGCCGCCGTCGAACAGCTTCATTGCGCTGATCTTGTCCACCCATTCCTTGGTCGGATGGTGCGGCGCGTGGGTGGCGCCCGGCGCGTACTTGATGAAGATCGGCTTGGACGGGTCGGTCTGGTGCATGCGCGTCATGTAGTCGATCGCGTCATCCGCCATGCCGGTGATCATGTTCCAGCCCGGCTTGCCCTGGAACGGAAAGATCTGCGTGGTGTTGCGGAACAGGTTGGGCTGCCACTGGTTGGCGTCGCCGCCGACGAAACCGTAGAAATACTCGAAGCCCATGCCGGTGGGCCACTGGTCGAAGGGGCCGACCTGGCTGGCCGCAAAGGCCGGCGTGTTGTGGTTCTTGCCGAACCACGAGGTGGCATAGCCGTTGTCCAGCAACATGCGGCCGATGGTGGCCTTGTCCTTGCCGATGATGCTGTTGTAGCCGGGATAGCCCGTGGACTGTTCGGAGATCACCCCGAAGCCGGCCGAATGGTGGTTGCGCCCGGTGATCAGCGCGGCACGCGTGGGCGAGCACAGCGCGGTGGAGAACATGCGGTTGTAGCGCAGGCCTTCGCTGGCAAGGCGGTCCATCGTCGGCGTTGGAATCACGCCACCGAAGGTGCTGGGCACGCCGAAGCCGGCGTCGTCGGTGATGATCAGCAGCACGTTGGGCGCGTCTTTCGGCGGCACCACTCGCGGCGCCCACCAGGGCGTGGATTGCAGGGCCCCTTCCTTGATGACACCGCCGAACTTCGGATCGGGCGCGGGCAACTGCTTGTTGCTGACGGTCGACGTGGCGCTGGGGCTGCCGCGCACGCCCGTCGTTTGCTGCTGCGCCAGCGCCAGGCCACTGCCCAGACCCGCCGCAGCGCCGACCAGCCAGCAGGCCAGTGTGCGTAGATGCTTGTTCATAAGTGCTTTCCTCCGGTTGACGTCCGAAACGGGTCCTCTGATGAAGTCGAAAGACTGCACCAAGCGCCGCAATTTAGCACTGAATAATGACCCTGATTTGACAGAATACGCCGCGAAATTGATACTTTCCGACATATCTTGTGCAGGCCTCCCATCTTCGACCATGAACACTCCCTTGGAATCGCTCCTTCGTTTGCCTCAGCAGGGCACCATCCGTGCCGCCCCGCTGGCGGCCTTGCCTGGAGTCATGCGGGAATTGGGCGTTGATCTGCAGCCGATCGTCGCCGCGCAGGGGCTTTCCTGGCGGGTTTTCGAGGATCCGGACGAATCGATTGCCTACCGGACACTCTGCACCTTGCTAGCGGCCTGCGTGCGGGCCAGCGGCTGCCCGCATCTGGGCTTGCTGGTCGGGCGCGGGGGGGGCGTGTCAACCCTGGGGGCGCTGGGCTATCTGATCCAGAACACCCCGGATGTTCGCACCGCCCTCGACACGCTCATCAGCCACATGGACGTGCACGACCGCGGCGCCGCCCCGACGCTGGAGCTGCGGGCCCAAGTGGCCATGCTGCGCTATGACATCTTTCACGCCGACGCCGAGGGCTCGATTCCGGTGAGCGACGGGGCGATGGCGATCGGGCGCAACATCATGCTCAGCCTGTGCGGGCCGGCCTGGAAACCCATGGAAGTGCATTTCAGGCATGCGCCGCCGGAAGATGTGACGCCCTACCGCCAGCTCTTCCAGGCGCCGGTCGTGTTCAATGCGGAACGCACGGCACTCGTCTTTCGCACGCAGTGGCTGTCCGCTCCCGTGCCCGGTGCAGATGGCCAGCTGCGGCGCCACTTTCAGGGTTACGTGGACGCGATGGCGAACCGGCTGGAACGCGGGTTCGAAGGCAAGGTCTACGCGACCGTCCAGCGCCTGCTGGTCAAGGACCGCTGCACCCTGGACGAGCTGGCGCTGCAGCTCGGGCTGCAACCCCGGACCCTGAACCGGCGGCTGCAGGACGCGGGCACCAGCTTCCGCGCCCTGCAAAACCAGGCCCGACACGACCTGGCGCGGGAAATGTTGCGCGACACCACCAGCGACATCGCCGCTATCGCCGGCCTGCTGGGCTACACCAGTGCCAGCGCCTTCGTGCGCGCGTTCGCCCGGTGGGAGGGCCAGCCGCCCGCCGCCTGGCGCAAGACGGCCAGTACGGCCACTTCAGTGAATGCCCACACGCCGGGCCACCCGACGTGAAAGGCGCCGCGGCACGCCGGCCGACTGGTCAGCCCTTGTCTTTCTCGGGGTGATTGACTGCCGCTGGCGGCACGCGCCGCAGCTTCAAACCCAATGTGATCCGGCGTTCGCGCAGCAGGCGCAGCTGCTGCTCCTGGAATTCCTGCGCCAAGGTCATCAGCACACCGGTGGACCAGGCAAAGCCCAGCAGACCGGCACTGGCCGTCATGATCTCCAGCAGCCGCCATTCCTTCGGCAGGTTGAGCGAGCTGCCCACCGTGGTGTATTGCAGGCCGGCGAAATAGACCGCCGTGCTGAAGTTCTTGAAACAGTCCTTCCAGTGGAAGAATCCAGCCCACATCGTCACTTCCGCGATGTGGACCAGTGTGATCAGCCAGCTGCCCAGGATGATGCTGGCCATGCCCCACATGAATGAATCCGGTGCGCCGAAGCGCTCCTTGAAACGATTGCAGATATGCAGCGTCGCGAGCATGCCGAAGCCGTGGATCATCAGGCTGATGGCCATCAGCCCGCTGCCCCATATCACCTCTTCAAGGCGCGTGGTGTAAGGGATGACCTGCAGCGTCAGTGTTTCCATGGGCGGGCAAGGGACGACCGTCAAAGCGATCGCTGGATTCTAGAGACCACGCAGGCTTTGTCGAGCCTGTCGTCTCTGCAGTCGCCACGAGCCCGCGCCTCAGGTCTGCAGCGCCTTCCACATGTCCATGTCGCGCTCGGCGGTCCAGATGCGGGGGTTCTTGATGCCGCTGGCCTCGTCATAAGCGCGGCTGACATCGAAGGGCAGGCAGTGTTCGTAGATGAACACGTGGCCGAACACCGGGTCCATGGCCTTGCGGGTGTGCGCCATGGCGGCTTTCAGGTCCATGCCGGCGGCGGCGGCTTCCTTGCCGGCCTGGAACAGGGTGGTGACCCAGCGCTTCGTGTAGTCCAGCGCCTTGTTGACATCGGCGTTGCCTTTCATGGCTTCGCCGCGACCGGGCACGATGAACTCAGCGTTCAGGGCACGCAGGGCTTCCAGCGTGGCCGGCCACTCTTCGAGCTGCGCGTCGCCGGTATAGACGCCCGCCTCGTACTCCACCAGGTCGCCGCTGAACAGCACTTTTTCTGCTTCCACCCAGGCGATGGTATCGCCGCGCGTGTGGCCGTACCCGGGGCTCCAGATCTGCACCACGATGCCGCCGAGGTTGATTGACAGCTTGCCCGGCACTTCGCCCTTGGTCGCGTCGCCGCCACCGATGACCATGCTCGGCCAGGTCAGGCCCGGCACGGAGTCGGCGCCGCGGAACAGACGCGGGAAGCGCTCCATCTCGCTCTTCATGTCCTGCGCGCCGCGCTCGCGGATCAGCTCCAGCGTGCCTTGGCTGGCGATGATCTCGGTTGCGCCCTCGGCGAAATAGGCGCTGGCGCCCAGCACGCGCACCGCGTGGTAGTGCGTGAGCAGCACGTACTTGATGGGCTTGTCACTCACGGTGCGGATCTTCTTGATCAGGTCGCGCGCCATGGCCGGGGTGGCGGTGGCGTCGCTGACCATGATGAAGTCGTCGCCAATGATCACGCCGGAGTTCGGGTCCCCTTCGGCGGTGTAGGCCCAGCAGTGGGGGCTGAGCTGCTCGAAGGTGATCTTCTTGTCTTCCAGGTCGGCCTGGGATGCAAATGCTTTGGACATGGCGGAAATCTCCTGATGGGTTTCAAATGCGAATGGGCTTGATTTTACCTATTCGTAACGAATTACGTATTGGTAAATCAGCTCAGACACTGTGTGCCGCGAACCCTCATTGAGCAGGAACGCACGGGAACCATCGCATTGGGCCCCTTTCGCCCCTTGCCACACCGGGAGGTCAGGCAGCCAGTCCGCGCTCGAGCATGCCGATCACCTCATCGGCAAAAGCCGCATAGCTCATGGGCCCACCGGGGCGCAGCCAGGTGAAGGTCCAGTTGATCATGCCGAACAGCATCATGGTGATGGCGGTCTGGTTTTGCGGATTCAGTCGCTGGGGGTAGGCGCGGCGCAGGGCGCGCATGACGGCGGACACAACGTCGCGCTGGCGATCCAGGATCAGTTCGCGCTGCGACACTGGCGGGTCACTGCCCAATGCCGGATCGGGCTCGGCGCTCAGGAACTTGGTGTCGTGCAGCAGGGCCACATGGCGGGTGGCCGAGGTTTCGTACTCTTCCAGAAAACTGCGGATCAGCTCGTGCAAAGCGGCGCGGTCGTCCAGGTTGCGTCGCTGGGCGGTGGCTTCCACCTGGGCGATGAGCAACAGCAGGCGTTGGGTGTAGCGGTCCAGCAGGTCGAACAGGATGGCTTCCTTGCCGCCGTAATAGTGGTACAGACGCGCCTTGCTGGTGCCGCTGGCCGCGGCGATGTCGTTCATGCTGGCCGCGGGATAGCTGCGCTCGGCAAAGCACTGGGCGGCAATGTCCAGGATCTGATCGCGCTTGATCTCGTGGAAGGCGGATTTGGGGCGGGCCATGATCTGGATTATCGTAGCGCCATGGCCACGAAATCCCCCTCCATTTCCCGTGAATTTGCCGATTACTGCTGCGAACTGCTCGCCAGTGCCGGGCCTTGCGTGGCGCGGCGCATGTTTGGCGGCTGGGGCATTTCCACCGACGGATTGACGCTGGCCATCATCGCGGACCTCGGCGCGGGTGAACGCCTGTACCTCAAGGCGAGCGAGGAGACGCGCGGCCGCTACGAAGCCGCAGGCTGCCTGCGTTTTGTCTACGAGGCCAAGGGGCGGGCCATGAGCATGAACTACTACAGCGCCCCGGAAGAGGCGATGGAATCACCGGCCTTGATGCAACCCTGGGCGCGGCAGGCGCTCGAATGCGCGTTGAAAGCGGGCCTTCCCAGCGCCCCGCGGTCGCGGCGCGCTACCCAATCGATAGCAAACTCCAAGCCTGCGGGCAGCAGGCTCAGCAAACCGCCGGCCAGCCGGACCCCGGCGCCCGCCGCCGCGCGCAAGGCCACAACGGCCGCGCCGGCCGCCAGACGCAAGTCCAAGGCCGGTTGAGCCACTGCGGCAGGCCAGGACGCAGGCGCCACGGACGGCTGCCAGTCGATCGCGGCATCCCCTTGGCCATCGCGCAAAACAGGCTCCAGCACCACCCGCTGCCCGGCCGCGATCGGCAACCGGGCACCGGCTTGCAGGAACAGATCACCCGCGCGGCGTTCGTGCGGCCCATCCAGTGTGATCCAGAGGCAGCCCTGCCCGACCCGCAACACGCCCGGCACCCTGGGGCGCAAAGTGGTGGCGCGCCCCAGGGCCAGCGGCCAGAAGCCGGCGGGCTTGTGCGGCGTGGGCATCAGGGACTGCAGGGCTTCGGACGGGGTTTGCATGGTCATCTCCGGTTGCGTGTTTCGGGAATCAATGATCGCTTTGCCTTCATTGACAGTCCAATGAAAACGCGTCAACCTATTGATTCCATAGACGCATCAATCAACAACGCGTGGAGAACCCCCGACATGCTGCATTCGCAAACCCATCTGCGGACACGCCCGATCGGTGCCGGGCACCTGCGTGCCTTCGAGGCGGTGGCGCGTCACCTGAACTTCCGCGCGGCCGGCGAGGAGCTGGCGCTCACCCAGTCGGCGGTCAGCCGGCAGATCCAGGGGCTGGAGGAGGAGGTCGGCGTGCCGCTGTTCCTGCGCCACACGCGTGCCGTGGAACTCACCAGTGCCGGTGCCCAACTGCTGCTGGCGGTGTCTCAGGCGCTGCCGCGCGTGGATGCGGCGGTGCGCCAGATCCGCCAGAGCGCCGGCCGGCGCAGCGTCTCGCTGACGACTTTTGCCTCATTTGCGTCGATGTGGCTGATCCCGCGGCTGGAGGCCTTCCAGCGCGACCACCCCGACATCGACATTCGCATCGATGCCTCCGACGCCGCGCTGGACCTGGAGATGGCCGATGTCGACATTGCCCTGCGCTACGGTCCGCCGGCGACCATGCCGGCGGGCGCCCTGCGCCTGTTCGGCGAACAGCTCACCCCGGTGGCCAGCCCCTGGCTGCTGAAATCGTCCGGCACCGGCGGCCTGTGCCTGCGCCGGCCTGAAGACCTGGCCGGCTATGCATTGATCGAGGCCGGCGACGCCAACCGCACGCACCTGGAATGGCTCACCTGGCGGCGCTGGCTGCAGGCGCAGGGCGTGCCCAAGCTGGAGGCAAAACGCTGGCTGTATTTCAACTACGCCTATCAGATGGTGCAGGCCGCCCTGACCGGCCAGGGCGTGGTGTTGGCACGGCTGCCCCTGGTGGCCGAGAGCATGGCCAACGGCGATCTGGTGGAAGTGTTGCCGGGTTCGCGCATGGACTCACCGATGGCCTACTGGCTCATCGTCGGCCCACGCAGCGCGGCACGCCCGGAAATCCGCGCTTTCTGTAACTGGCTTCAGCAGCAGGCGCAGACCACGCGCGAGACGATCGGCGAGGCTGCGCCCCCCGCATCGGCAGCGAGCCCGGATTGAATCCGCCGGCTCGATGCGCCGGGTTCAGAGCAGGGCGCCGGGCTTCTCGCCACGCTCGTACACCACATGGGCACGCCCGACGATCAGCTGATCGAGCTTTCCTACTTGCGCAATGTCACGGTTGGTGTAGGGCAGCTTGTGCAGGATGTAGCGCATGGCGTTCAGGCGCGCGCGCTTCTTGCAATCGCTCTTGATGACGGTCCAGGGCGAATCGGCGGTGTCGGTCTCGAAGAACATCGCCTCCTTGGCCCGGGTGTAGTCCTCCCACTTGTCGAGCGAGGCCAAGTCGATCGGACTGAGCTTCCAGTGCTTTAGCGGATGGCCTTCGCGCTCCTTGAACCGGCGGCGTTGCTCCTTGCGGCTGACGCTGAACCAGAACTTGATCAGGTGCACGCCGCTGCGCACCAGGTGGCGCTCGAACTCCGGCGCCTGGCGCATGAACTCGGCATATTCGGCATCGCTGCAGAAGCCCATGACCCGCTCCACGCCGGCACGGTTGTACCAGCTGCGGTCGAACATCACGATCTCGCCATGGCTGGGCAGATGCTGCACATAGCGCTGGAAATACCACTGACCCTGCTCGGACGGGGACGGCTTTTCCAGGGCCACCACGCGCGCACCGCGCGGGTTCAGGTGCTCCATGAAGCGCTTGATGGTGCCGCCCTTGCCGGCGGCGTCGCGCCCCTCGAACAGGATCACGATGCGCTGACCGGTTTCCTTGGCCCAGGCCTGCAACTTGAGCAGTTCAACCTGCAGGCGGAATTTTTCCTTCTCGTAGGTGGAGCGACGCAGAAGGTTCTTGTAGGGATAGCCCCCCTCGCGCCAGTCACCGGCCAGTTCCTCGTCCGGGTTGGTCTCTTCCTCGACTTTGCGGCCATGGCCCAGCAGGGCCTTGCGCAGCACTTTCTGGTCGTCGGACGACGCGCCCTCCAGCAGCGCGCGCAGCAACTGGGCGCGCTCGCCAGGGGTACCCGCCGCATCGGGCTTGACGAGCTCCAACGCCGCGGCGACCGCCTTGTCCTGCGCGGCAAGCGTGGCCCGGTTGACCACGAATTCCTCCAGCACACGCGGGCGCGTCGACGGCGCTGTGTCGCCCTGCACCGCCAGGCGGACCGGCTCGCGGTCAACGGGCTGCACTCGCTTGGCGCGTTTGGACGCTGCAGTTCGGGCGGCGGGCTTTCGGGGCTTCGGTGGGGTCATGAGACGGTTCTTCCCTGGAGGATGAATAAACGATTCCATCGCGCTTGCGGTATCCGGCACGCGAGGACCAAAACTGCGACTGTGCTCCTGTCGCTACGCGGCGGGTTTGATGTTCGTCAAACCCCTGTCACACCACTGTCATATCGGCCAGACCACGCCGTTGTCATTGAGGATCGCGTCCAGTGGCTGGTCGTGCGCCTCGGGCTCGAAATCGTCCAGGTATCCCTGCGTGTAGCCCAGTCCCACCGTGAACGGCCGGGGTTGCAATGAAGCCAGCGTGCGGTCGTAGAAGCCGCCGCCGTAGCCCAGCCGGTAGCCGCCAGGGCCGTAGCCCACGCAGGGGACAAACAGCAGGGTCGGCACAATGACCTCGGTGTCCTTGGGTTTGGGAATGCCGTAGGCGTCTTCTTCCATCGGGCAGCCGGGATACCAGGCGTGGAAAGTGAGCGTCTTGTGCTGCTTGTTCACCACCGGCAGGCCAATGCGGCGCAAAGCGGGCTCATCAAGCAACTCGCCGTCCTCCTTCCAGCGGTGCAGGGCGGGCAGCGGGTCGAATTCGCCCTTGATCGGCCAGTAGGCGCCGATCACGGTGTCGGGGCGCCCCACCAGCCAGATGCGCATGACACGTTGAAGGGTTTCAGCCCGGTCCAGCCGGTCCGGCAAATTCAGGCGCTGCTCGATCAGGGCCTGGCGAAGGGTCTTCTTGGCGTCGGACTTGTCCATAATCTCCACATGCTGTTATCAATGA
>Ga0075163_10001746_pt1 | contig 29367 bp, 17 predicted proteins | sample JI1023141ADNA_FD_71478 | JGI IMG/M metagenome (GOLD analysis project Ga0075163, IMG submission 71478) | Wastewater effluent complex algal communities from Wisconsin, to seasonally profile nutrient transformation and Carbon sequestration -... | ecosystem: Engineered > WWTP > Effluent > Algae...
GCAATGGCCGTTACTTTCACACTATCTCTGCGTAATAGTTTTATAGCTTCCGATATTCTGATGTTGATTAAATAGTTAAGGGGCGAAAAACCGGTGTAACTCTTCACGCGTTCGGTAAAGGCAGTAGTGCCCAACCCCACCAGCGCGGCCATTTCTTCCACCGTCCACTGGTGCGCCAGATTTTTTCGTAGAGCCTGCTCCAGTTTAATGAAAGCCTGCGGGAAGTCGCGTTGTAAATTATTTTGCAACGTAGACTGGCGGGCAATTAAAATCAGCAGTTCGTCCATCAATTGATTTACGCGAGTTGTATATCCGATCTGCTGTTGAAAAAGTTCAGTTTGAATAAGTTGTAAAATCGAAAGTATCGGTTTCATTTTTACCAACACGGGTGTTTGGCTCAGGTGTAAGATCCTGCCGATGGTTAAGCTTTCCCGTTCCGATAATCCACTCCACTTACCCAGCACCATTTGCATGTTGCTTTCAATGCGATCCACTTTAATATGAATCCAGAAAAGCGTACCGATATCGAGAAAATCATTTTCGCCCTGAAACGTTTGGCCGGGAAGTATTACGGCTACATCTCCCGGATATAAAATGGTGTGGCGATTCTGTATGATCCACTCAAACTTTCCTTCCATTATATAATAGATCCTAATACAATCAGAAGTAGTGAGGCTTAGTGAGTTCAATTGAATGGTAGAGTTCTTTCTGATCGCAAATTCAAGAATGTGCGGAAACCCCGACAGTTCTTTGGATTGAGAATGGTGTAGAAAAAACTGATTCATTTAGAACTAACCGCGATTGTTAAAAAAGCCAATACATTATTCAACCAGAGCAAAACTGGAGAAAACAATTGTAACCGCAAGATGTGAAATCGCTGTTTCTATCGAAACCGCAATCGTGTGCAAAATTCACCGCTGGGCATATTTGGAAGTTGTTCGCTATTAAACTTGGAACCTTGCTATCGCTTAAGAGGTGTTCTGGCCAAATGGCTTTACCCTTTCTGCAGAAACAGACCCAATTAAACCCTTTAATAAAATGAGAAAATGCTACTTGCTTTTTTTGACATGCATACTGCTAATGGTATGCAGCCATACGCAAGTCTCCGCGCGAGATAACCGTATGTTTGGTTACGAAGCGTTGCTCGATCAGCAACAAATTCGTGGTAAAGTTACCGATGAGAATGGTTCCGATTTTCCGGGCGTTAACGTAGTGATAAAAGGAACCACGAACGGAACTGTAACCAGTACCGATGGCACCTATATTCTGGATGTGGCCTCCGGTGCAACTACACTTGTGTTTTCATTTGTTGGCTACGCTACTCAAGAAGTGGCGATCAACGGCCAAACCAGCATTAACATTTCATTAGCACCCGATGTACGCGCGCTCGATGAAATTGTAGTAACCGCACTTGGTGTTCAAAAAGAATCCAAGAAGCTGGGCTACTCGGCTACATTGGTAAAAACAGATGAACTTGTATCGCAACGCACTACTAACGTAATGGAATCATTAGTTGGTAAAGTTGCCGGTTTAAATATAACTCCACCGGCAGCCGGTGCAGGCGGAAGTATTCAAGTTCGTTTGCGCGGGCAAGCAGCTTTTGCTGGTGCGAATAACGCACCCTTGTTTGTCATCAATGGTTTACCCATTAATCAGGATGCACGGGGCGCCAATGGTGCTGGTCAGGTAGCCCAACGCGACCGTGGTGATAACTTGCAGAATTTAAATCCAGATGATATTGAAAGCATGACTGTTTTGAAGGGTGCTACTGCCGCTGCACTTTATGGCTCAAGGGCAGCTAACGGTGCTATTATTATAACCACCAAATCAGGTTCTAAAAATCAAGGCATCGGTGTAGACTACACATCCAGCTATACTGCTTCTCAAGCGTTAAATTTTATGGGCGAAATCATTCAAACAGAATATGGTGCCGGAAGATTTGGCGTTAGGCCAGCCACACAAGGCATTGCGCAAGACAATAGTCACTTTGCCTGGGGCGAAAGATTAGATGGTGTTCCTTCAGTGAACTTTGACGGTGTACTCAGACCTTATTCAGCCAACCCTAACCGGTTGTTTGACTTTCTAAGAACCGGAACAAATTTTACTAATACGATTGGTTTATCCGGTGGCGGTGCGAATGGAAGTTTCCGCGCATCATTCTCTAATTCGGATGCAAAAGGTATTGTACCAAATAATGAGTATAAGAAGAAGATTTTAAATGTTGGGATTAACCATGACATCACCCCAAAATTAAAGTTGATGATGAATATCAACTATGCAGTAGAGGCGAATATTAATCCACCAGCCATTGGTACACAAGGCGATGGCCCGGTTAATTTCTTTACACGAGTAGCTATCTCTACACCGCTTGAGGCATTTAGAGAAAGTGCAATCAATCCCGCTACTGGCGCAGAATATAAAACCAGTGGGTTTTTAGGAACAGTTAACAATCCGTATTACCCAATCCAAAAAGGTCAATTCTTTAATGATGACAGAAAACGTTTACTCGGAACCGCCACCTTACGCTACGACCTTACCGACTGGCTTTATGTGCAAGGCAGATACAATTATGACTATGGAACTAATTTCATGGAGTGGAATGAGTTAAATGGAAAAGGAGCCACTACACTGTTTGAAGGAACCACTGGCTTTTATCGCGGCCGGTATGATATAGAGCAAAGTGAATCAACCGAAATCAATGCCGATTTTTTAATTGGTGGTAACAAAGAGTTTGGAAAGTTTTCAGTAGATGCAGCATTTGGTGGAAACACCTGGAGAACAGAGTGGCATAGAAATGCGCAGTTCTCCAGGCTATTTGTTGTACCAGATCTCTACTCGATTAAAAACGGAACTAATTGGGGAACCAACGATGCAAACTTTCAACCTTACTTGTATAGTAGAAGTCGTACCAATTCACTTTACGGTTGGGCAGAACTTGGATACAACGGAATCTTTTACTTAAATGTAACGGGAAGACAAGACTGGTTTTCAGTTTTAAATCCAAAGGAAAATTTTGAGTTTTATCCTTCTGTATCCGGAAGTTTCATTTTCTCTGAGTTGCTGCCTGATCAGGAATGGTTATCATACGGAAAATTGAGAACTTCCTGGGCTGAAGTAGGTAGTGCAAACGGTGTTAACCCTTATGATGGTCAGCTTACCTATGCCATCAACCCACAATTTAATGGGCAGACTACCTCAGGTGTTAGCGGAACCTTAGCACCCAATCCTTTTTTAAGGCCATTTAGTGTAATTGAAAAAGAGATTGGTTTGGAGTTACGCTTATTCAATAACAAAGTTCTTTTTGATATTTCAGCATTTGATAAAGTAACAACAAACCAGATTCTGGATGTAAATATTTCCAACACATCGGGTTATAATTCATCTAAAGAAAATATCGCATCATTAAAAAACAGTGGTTTAGAAACTTTGATTGAAGTTACACCTCTAAAGAAAGGTAATTTCACTTGGACAACTTCATGGAACAATGCGTTTCTAGCCACCAAAGTGCTGGATGTAGGTAATGCAAGCGGTACGTTTCTGGTGTTTCGCTTTAACGACACCGGTAACGAATTTCTGGGCGAGTTAAGATACACAGAAGGTATGGCCATGAATCAGCTTTATGTACGCAGCTATAGAAGAAATGCCAATGGTGAAATTGTAGTAAACGATGCTGGCCGCTTGCTGCCTACCACGGGTGCTACTCCGGGTGCTGAGAAAACAAATGGATTTCTTCCTATTGGTAGCTCTATACCAAAACATACCGGTGGTTGGAACAACACCTTTACATACAAGAATCTTTCATTGGGTGTGTTTATTGACTACAAGTTTGGGGGTATGGTGATGTCAGCAACACATTTGAATATGACACGCCAAGGTCATTCTAAGTTGTCGTTGGAAGGTAGAAGGGAAGGCGAAACAGGTTTAGTGTTCCCGGCTGTTTACGAAAGCTCGGGGCAACCTAATACCACTGTGGTTACTGATTTGCAAAGCTTCTATACCGATTATCGCGGCCATCAGATTGGTGATCCATTCATATTTAAGTCTGATTTTGTTAAGCTGAGAAATATTTCAGTATCCTATAATTTAACCAGCCTGGTTCAGAGCGTTCCTGCTATGAAATTTGTGAAAGGACTTACTTTGACTGCCGCTTGTCGTAACGTGGCCATCCTCTATAAGGATTTACCCGGTCTCGATCCGGAAGCTATTCAATCCTCTGGTGACTATAGGGCAGGCTATGAAAACGCATCGCTGCCAACTACCCGCAATCTCAATTTCAGTTTAAATGTTAGATTCTAAGATTATGAAACAGATAAAACCTTACATACTTGCATTAGCAGTAACGCTTTTAGCAGCAGCATGCGATAAGGATTTCGTAGAAGTCAATACAAATCCGTATGCGGTAACAAGTTCAGATCCGGCTTTGCTTTTTGCCGGAGCGCAACGCACGCACCTGGGTAACTGGGGCTCAGAACATACCATCGTTCAGCAATTTGTTAGCCCGTTTAATGATGGTGCAACTATTGGCGTGAATTTTAATGCAGATATAGATTTGAATAATAACCCGAAGTGGGATCAGTCCTATCCCGGATCAGTCCGAAATCTGGTGCAGGCTTTAACTATTTTGGGTAACACAACCGACCGTGTCAACCTGAAAAGTATGATTCGGATCTGGAAAGTTCAGACGTTTATGGGTTTGGTTGATACGTATGGCGATGTGCCTTACTTCGATGCCGGAAAAGCGGTTACTAATGGTGTATTTTTCCCAGCCTATGATGATGACGCACTGATCTATGATGATTTGTATAACGAATTGAAAGAAGCAATTGCTGCTTTGAATCCGGGTGGCGATTATGTTGGTTCCGATCTTTTCTATGGCGCCAATTCAAACGCATCTACCAAAACAACCACAGCCACAGAGCAAGTTGCGAAATGGAAAAAATTAGGTAACTCCTTGTTGCTGCGATTAGGCATGCGGTATTCAAAATTAAATCCTGCTAAAGCCCAGACAATTGTTGCCGAAGCATTTGCCGGAGGCGTAATGACTTCCAATGCCGATAATGCATATGTAAAGTACGATGGTTCAACGTACGTACATGCGGAAAACAATGGCTTGCGTAACTTTTCGCAATTTAATTATGCGGCCGAGCCTTTTGTGGATCAACTGAAGGCAACGAACGATCCGCGCGCCAGGTATATGATCGCCACATACTTCAATGCGGGCCAGATAGCCAATGACCTTAATCCAAATACAACTTTAGGAGATCAATATGGTGTTCCGATTGGTGTAACGAGTGGACAGATTACAAGTGATCTTATTAACTATAGGGGTTCAAATCCAAATGGTGGACTTGCTTATTCACAGATAAACATTTATGCGGTGGGATCGCCTGCCGCTCCTGATTTCTATGTAACCTATGCACAGACTTCATTACTCTTAGCTGAAGCAGCCAAAAGAGGTTGGATTCCAGGTGGTGATGCAACAGCGCAAACACATTACGAAAATGCAATCGAGGCTGACATATTGGTGTACTCACTTTACCCAACTACAACTTCAATCTCCGCTACGGCTATTGATAATTACATTGCTGAACCAGAAGTGGCCTATAATCCAACGGATGCTCTTGAGTTAATCAATACACAATATTGGATTGTTAATTTCCGGAATGGTACTGAAGCATTTGCAAACTTTAAGCGTACCGGACTTCCAGCTTTAAGCCCTAACCTCTTTAATAACAACCTGGGTGGTGGCTTTGTAAGAAGGTTAACTTATCCTGATCGTGAGGGTTCTGCCAACAACGCCAACTTTGAGGCAGCATCGGCAGCTATTGGTGGAGATAATCTTACCAGCAGAGTATTTTGGGATAACTAAAGTGCATCGGATTTAAATGAAAAATAGTTTGGTTCTCAGCACGGGAACCAAACTTCTTTTTCGCAAGCAGGATATTTGAACATGCTGCGACTATCAGGGTGAGTCATCGGTAGAATTGGCCCTTTATTAGTCGTAGTTTTATTGAACAGGTTTAAATTGCATACAATCGGAGTTACCGGTTGATATTTTTTTTTGACATGGCTAAACCAATAAGGTATAAGGGAAGGCACAATCTTTTGTCAGGGATTTCTGCTTGTATTTGTTCTGCTCTCCTGCTGCATTTAGGGTTGCTCATGGGAGGTTGTTTAAATAAACCTGAAGTGGCCTTCCCTTTTTTAGATACTACGTTACCCATCGAACAACGCGTGGATGATCTGGTATCACGCATGACGCTCGAAGAAAAAATCGGGCAGATGGTAAATGATGCTCCCGCCATTGAAAGACTTAGCGTACCGCGTTACAATTGGTGGTCTGAAGGTTTACACGGTGTGGCGCGTGCCGGACTCGCAACAGTATTTCCGCAGGCCATTGGTTTAGGTGCCACGTGGGATGAAGGATTAGTCTATGATGTATCCACTGCCATTGCCGATGAAGCACGTGCCAAACACCAAAACTTTGTTCGTAAAGACAAACGGTTTATTTATCAAGGCCTCACCTTATGGTCGCCTAATATTAATCTCTTTCGCGATCCGCGTTGGGGGCGTGGTCAGGAAACGTATGGCGAAGATCCGTTTCTTACCGGTGCATTGGGTGTACAATTTGTAAAAGGTTTGCAAGGCAATGATTCGGTTTATTATAAAACCATTGCTACTGTAAAACATTTTGCTGTACACAGTGGCCCTGAACCTGAACGCCATGAGTTTAATGCAGTAACAGATGAACACGATTTGCGCGAAACCTACTTACCGCATTTTGAAAAAGTAATTCGCGAAGCACATCCGTATTCCGTAATGTGCGCCTACAACCGGTACAACGGTGAAGCCTGTTGCGGCAGTCCCGGATTGCTGGGCGATGTGTTACGAAAAGAATGGAACTTCAAAGGATATATCGTATCCGACTGCGAAGCCATTACCGATATTTATATGTATCACAAACTGGTCGATACACCCGAAGAAGCAGCGGCACTTGCTGTAAAAGCCGGTACCGATCTGGAATGCGGAAAAGTTTATCTCAATCTGAAAGCCGCTGTTGATAAGAATCTGATAACCGAAGCACAGATTGATGTGGCCGTGAAGCGATTGTTCATGGCTCGCTTCAAGTTAGGTATGTTCGATCCGGTTGAGAAAGTAAAGTATGCCCAAACACCGTATGCAGTTGTAGATAGTAAAGAACACAAAACATTAGCGTTGGAAGCCGCCCGTAAATCGATTGTTCTTTTAAAGAATGAAAAGAATACGCTTCCATTAAAAAAAGATTTAAAAACAGTAGCGGTGATTGGCCCTAATGCCGATCAATGGCTGATGTTATTGGGTAATTACAATGGTGTTCCATCCGATGCCGTTACTCCATTGCGTGGCATTCAGGAAAAAGTTTCAGCCAATACAAAAGTATTGTTTGCACAAGGTTCTGAGTTAGCTGAAGGTATGCCGATGTTTTACACCATTCCGGCTGAAGTTTTATTTACATCAGATAACTCGCCCGGCATTAAAGCAGAATTTTTTAACAACATCGACTTAAGTGGTGAACCACTGTTCGCATCTCAGAGTGAAACGCTGGATGCCAACTGGTACGACAAAGCTCCGCGCGAAGATATGGACGATGATCATTTCAGCGTACGCTGGAGTGGTGAGTTAAGACCAACGGTTTCTGGAACATATCAATTAGGATTCATCTCTACCTGTAATACAAAACTGTATTTCAACGATAGTCTGGTTGTCAAATCCGTTTATCACTTTCGTGATGAGTTGGGCGACCCACGTTTGAAGAAGACAGCAGCTATCAAATTAGAGGCTGGGAAAAGTTACAAGATTGTAGTCGAAGCTATTGAAACATTTGCTGATGCACAGGTACAATTGGTTTGGGCCGCTCCAAAACCTGATTTAAAAAAACAGGCATTGGAAGTTGCGCGGCAGTCCGATGTGGTAATCATGTGCATGGGCATTACGCCACGCATGGAAGGTGAAGAGATGGATGTATTGATTGATGGTTTCCGTGGCGGAGATCGCACCCGCATTGATCTACCTGATGTACAACAACAACTCATCAAAGAAATTTATGCACTGGGCAAGCCGGTTGTACTAGTGTTACTGAATGGAAGTGCGCTTGCTGTAAATTGGGAGAATGAAAAAATTCCAGCCATCGTAGAAGCGTGGTATCCTGGTCAGGCAGCCGGGCAGGCCATTGCCGATGTCTTGTTTGGTGATTACAATCCCGCAGGCCGTTTGCCAGTTACGTTTTATAAATCTGTTGCGGACTTACCGCCTTTCGATGAATATAAAATCTCGAATCAAACGTATCGCTATTATACCGGCACGCCACTGTATCCTTTTGGCTATGGATTAAGTTATACCACCTTTCAATACGCGGATCTTGCCATTGATAATACCAATCCAACAACGGTTACCGTTTCGGCCACGGTAAAAAATACCGGAACTCTTGCCGGAGATGAAGTGGTACAAGTGTATCTTTCATCTCAAACAGATTCCAGAAAACCACTACGAGCTTTGGCAGCATTCAAACGTATTCATTTAAAATCGGGCGAGGCACAACAGGTAACATTTACCCTCGACAGCAAACAGATTGGCGAGGGTCAGGTTGAGGTCAGCATCGGAGGTGGACAACCGGATGTAAAAAATAAAACAACATCGAACGTACTCAAGCGAACTTTATAAAATCGAAATGAAAATTTACCGAACTAAGAAAGGAATTATAATCGAACATGAAGGTAACTATTACCTGTCAACTAAATCCGATTGGGATGCGTGCATAAATCGTGCGAATCTCTTTACCACACTACTAAGTGAAATCAAGAATTTAAAAGCAGATGCTGCATTAAGAAAAACTATTGAGTCTGAACTACTCACTCCAATCGGCAACCAGGAAGTGTGGGCCTCGGGTGTAACGTATCTGCGTAGTCGTGAAGCGCGGATGGAAGAATCGAAAGATGCCGGTGGTGGCGATTTTTATGCCCGCGTGTATGAAGCTGATCGACCTGAATTATTTTTTAAAGCGCCTGCCTATCGTGTAGTCGGTTCGGGTGATAAAGTTCGCATCCGTAAAGATTCAAAATGGAACGTGCCGGAACCGGAACTTACGTTGTTTATCTGTTCCACCGGAACCATCGAAGGTTATACCGTGGGCAACGACATGTCTTCGCGTGATATTGAAGGTGAGAATCCACTCTATCTGCCACAAGCCAAATCGTATGATGGTTCAACGGCCATTGGGCCGTGTTTGTTTGTAGCAGAAAAGCCCATCGCACCCGATGCAGTAATAAGCATTACCATTCACCGAAAAGGTGAAACGGTTTTCTCGAATGAGATTTCTATAAACCGGATGAAACGCAAACATGTTGAGTTAGTGGAGTATCTGTTTCGTGAAGTAACATTTCCATACGGAACGTATTTGATGACGGGTACGGGAATTGTTCCTCCGGATAGTTTTACACTGCAATCGGGTGATGTAATTAAAATAACAATTGAGAACATTGGTACACTGGAAAACACGGTAGCATAAATAGTGATATGGTAATTGAAGGAAAACAAATTATTGGTTTTGATCGGGTAGCTGACGGCACCGAAACATTTCAGTCTGGTAACCCGGCATTGGGCACTAAACTGGAATATAAATTTGTGAAGGCTACGGTACAAGAGGCTAACATGGCTTGTGAAAAAGCTGCTGCTGCTTTTCAGGTGTATCGAAAAAAATCAGGTATTGAAAAGGCTGTGTTTCTGGAAACCATTGCCGAAGAAATAAAAGCGTTGGGCGATCAACTTATTGAAGTATGTTGTGCTGAAACTGCGCTACCCAAACCGAGAATAGAAGGCGAACGTGGTCGCACCGTCAATCAATTATTATTGTTTGCCACTATGCTGCGCGAAGGTTCATGGTTGGATGCACGTATTGAAACGGCAGAACCATCGCGCACACCATTGCCTAAACCTGACATCCGCTATATGCATGTGGGACTGGGCCCGGTGGTTGTTTTTGGTGCCAGTAATTTTCCGCTCGCATTTTCAGTAGCCGGTGGCGATACGGCTTCGGCATTGGCTGCGGGTTGTCCGGTGATTGTAAAAGTTCATTCTGCGCATCCGGCCACGGGCGAGTTGGTTGGAAGAGCTATTCAACAAGCAGCAAAAAAAACCAACATGCCCGATGGTGTATTTTCTATGTTGCATGGCGATGGCAGTGTGGTGGGTATGCAGTTGGTAAAACATAAATTGATTAAAGCAGTAGGTTTAACCGGATCGTTCAAAGCCGGTAAAGCATTATTTGATGTAGCTGCGAAGCGCGATGAACCTATACCGGTATATGCCGAGATGGGCAGCACCAACCCAGTGTTCATTCTGCCGGAAGCCATGCGTATCAACAAAGAAAAAATTGCACAAGGCTATGCGGCATCGGTTACACAAGGTGTCGGACAGTTTTGTACCAATCCGGGTTTGTTACTTTATCAAAAAGGCGATGGTGCAAAAGAATTTACTTCGCAGGTAAAAGAAGAGTTTGAAAAAACTTCCGGTGGCGCCATGCTTACGGAAACAATTTTTAAATCCTATAGTGAAGGTGTGTCGCATCACGCTTCCAAACAAGAGATAGAGGTGTTGGCAAATGGTGTACAAGTGGATGGTGTTAACCGCGCACACCCGGTGTTGTTTAAAACAACTGGCAATGTGCTGGCTACGCATCATGAATTAACAGAAGAAATTTTCGGACCTACCAGTGTGGTGGTTGAGATAAATGCAAAAGATGAAGTATTGTCGATTGCACGGAATCTCTCCGGGCATCTTACAGCAACCGTACATGGCACGGATGCAGATTTAATTGAGTACAAAGAGTTGCTGGACATACTCGAACAGAAAGTTGGTCGCATCGTAATCAATGGATTTCCTACCGGGGTAGAAGTTTGCCATGCTATGGTGCATGGTGGTCCGTATCCCTCTACTACCGATGGCAGAAGTACTTCAGTAGGAACAGCAGCTATTTTCAGGTTTACCCGTGCGGTTTGTTATCAAGGTCTTCCACAAGCATTGTTACCAGCAGAACTGAAAAATGAAAACCCTCTTAACATCTCGCGATTGGTGAATGGGGTAAGAACTAACAATCGCATCGGGTAGTTATCAGTCGTCAAGACCACTTGAAGTGGTCAGACGACTAATTAGAGTTAGAATAAAAAAATATAATACAGATAGTTTTATGGCGTACAGAAGTTCAGAGTGGTTCGGTAAGAAAGATAAAATGGGTTTTATCTACAGAAGTTGGATGAAGAACCAGGGTTTTCCTGAAGACCTTTTTGATGGCCGACCGGTAATTGGTATTTGTAATACGTGGTCTGAACTTACACCGTGCAATGCACACTTGCGTGAAATTGCCGAATGGGTAAAGCGTGGCGTATATGAAGCCGGTGGATTTCCATTAGAGTTTCCCATCATGTCGCTGGGCGAAACATTACTGAAACCAACCGCCATGTTGTTCAGAAATTTAGCCAGCATGGATGCGGAAGAATCCATTCGCGGCAACCCGATAGATGGTGTGGTGTTGTTAACCGGTTGCGATAAAACTACACCTTCCACATTAATGGGTGCGGCAAGTGTTGATTTACCAACGCTGGTTGTTCCCGGTGGCCCGATGTTGAATGGAAAGTATCAGGGAAAAGATATTGGCTCTGGTACTTCTGTTTGGAAGTTTACCGATGATCTGAAAACCGGAAAGATTACCTACGATGAATATTCACATGCTGAAAGTTGCATGTCGCGCAGCCCCGGCCATTGCATGACGATGGGTACAGCTTCTACCATGGCCTGTATGGTTGAATCGTTGGGCATGACGTTGCCAGGAGCCGCTGCAATACCGGCCGTGGATTCTCGCAAGAAAGTATTGGCGCAACTTTCCGGAAGAAGAATTGTAGAGATGGTGAAAGAAGATTTGAAGATATCAAAGATTCTAACCCGCAAAGCTTTTGAAAATGCTATTAAAGTAAATGCTGCGGTTGGCGGATCTTCTAACTTTTTAATTCACCTCACGGCTATTGCCGGTAGAATTGGTGTTGACTTAAATCTGGATGATTTTGATAAGATCGGTAGTAAGATTCCTTTGTTGTTGAACCTGATGCCATCGGGTAAATTTCTGATGGAAGATTTTTATTACGCTGGCGGGTTGCCGGTTATCATCAGCCAACTGAAAGAACAACTGCACATGGATGCATTAACCGTGAATGGAAAAACACACGGTGATAACATTGCGGGCCGCGATAACAACTATAACAAAGAAGTAATTGCTGATTATAAAAAACCATTTATACCAGAAGCTGGTATTGTGGTACTGAAAGGTAATCTCGCGCTGAACGGTGCGGTAATCAAACCATCGGCTGCCACACCGGCATTAATGAAACACAAAGGTCGTGCGGTAGTGTTTGAAGATATTGAAGACTACCATAGCCGTGTGGACGATCCCAACTTAGATATTGACGAAACCTGTGTAATGGTTTTAAAAATGGTTGGCCCCGTAGGTTATCCGGGTATGCCCGAAGTGGGGAACATGACACTGCCTAAAAAACTTTTAGATAAAGGTATTACGGACATGGTGCGCATTTCTGATGGTCGCATGAGTGGTACCGCCTATGGTACAGTGGTGTTGCACGTATCGCCTGAGTCTGCTATTGGCGGTAACCTGGCGTTGGTACAAAATGGTGATATAATTGAGTTGAATGTAGAAGCGAAACTCATTCACCTGCATGTTTCGGATGAAGAGTTGGAGAAACGCAGAAAAAATTGGAAGCCAGCCGAACCGTTTGCCAATCGGGGTTATGTAAATCTATATGTAAAACATGTGCAGCAATCCGATAAGGGTGCTGACCTTGATTTTCTGGTTGGTAAGTCCGGATCGAAAGTAGCCCGCGATTCACATTGATAAATTTTGTTCTGCTATTAAATGAAAGTCATGAAATACTTCGCACTACTATTTGGTTTTGTTGCTTCAGCAAGTTTTGCACAAACCAATCAAGCCATCATCGAAGACTTTAAGCCTTCCAGTTTAAATCAGCCGCAGCAAGAATATCCGCAGGTTAATTCGCAAGGTTATGCACGGTTTAAGATTCTGGCACCGGCTGCCGATAGCGTTCGTGTAAGTCTGGGATTGGGTGGCAAAGGTGGAACTAAACTTACGAAAGGTGAAGATGGTTTCTGGACAGGCACTACGGCTGGCCCGATGGACGATGGCTTTCATTATTACAATGTAAAAATTGATGGCGGAAAATTTAACGATCCCGGTGCACTGAATTTTTATGGTTCCGTGCGGTGGGAGAGTGGTATTGAAATTCCGGCACACGATCAGGACTTCTATGCACTGAAAAATGTGCCGCATGGTAAAGTAGAGCAAATCTTGTTTCCTTCTAAAAGCACCAATACATCTCGCAGAGCTTTTGTATATACACCACCGGGTTATGAAAAGAGTAAACAAAAATATCCGGTGTTATATCTTCAGCATGGCTGGGGCGAAGATGAAACAGCATGGAGTAATCAAGGTCGGGCTAATTTGATTATGGATAATCTGATTGCCGAAGGTAAAATCAAGCCATTCATTATTGTGATGACGTATGGAATGACCAATGAAATTAAGTTTGGCGGTTTACGCGACTTTAAAGTAGATGCCTTTCAAATAGTTTTGGTGGATGAATTAATCCCCTACATAGATGCCAACTTCAGAACAATTTCAGATCAGCCTCATCGTGCCATGGCCGGTTTATCAATGGGTGGCATGGAAACGAAAATGATAACGCTCAATAAGCCCGAAGTTTTTTCTCATTATGGTTTGCTTAGCGGTGGCACATACAAACCTGAGGACATCAAAGACAAATCGAAGGTTAAACTTATCTTTTTAAGTTGTGGTAGTAAAGAAAGACCCGATGGTGTAAAGAGTGCTACGGAAGAACTAAAGAATGCCGGGTTTAATGCAGTGTCTTATATCTCGGAAGGTACTGCACACGAATTTCAAACCTGGAGAAGAAGTTTGTATCAACTGGCGCCACTACTCTTTAAATAGTCAGCTCTTGTGCAGTGATGTTTACTTCTACCCATAGCACCGCATGAGTTTTATTATTCTGATTGCCTGTATTGTTTGTCTGGTGTTGCTTATTACCTGGGCAAAGCTAAATCCCTTTCTGGCATTTTTGTTTGTGGCAATGCTTGCCGCAATACTGCTGGGCATTCCACTACAGGATATTTCGAAATCGGTTAACAAAGGTATTGGCGATACATTAGGCTCACTTGTTATTGTAATTGTGCTGGGTGCCATGCTCGGCAAACTGGTAGCAGAAAGCGGGGCCGCTCAACGCATTGCCAGTGTGATGCAAAAAGTATTTGGCGAGCGAAACCTGATCTGGGCCATGAGCCTCACGGGTTTTATCGTAGGTATTCCACTCTATTATAATGTTGGATTTGTTCTGCTCATCCCGATTATTTTTTCGGTAGCGTATCGTTACAAACTTCCGTTGGTGTACATCGGGTTGCCCATGATGGCTTCGCTATCGGTGATGCACGGTTTTTTGCCGCCACATCCATCGCCCATTGCACTGGTGATGCAGTTTAAGGCCAGTATGGTAGTAACGTTTGGATATGGAATTATCATTGCCATTCCGGCTATCATTATAGCAGGACCAATATTCTCATCAACATTAAAGAAGATACCATCTACAAACACACTTAGTCTGGTAGTTGAAAAAAAGGAAGAAGAATTACCGGGTACAGCAAACAGTTTAATCTCATCATTACTACCCGTACTCATTATTGGAGTGGCAACGGTATTATCTGGATTTGGTGAAACCAATAGTTTACTAAATCAAATACAGAATTTTCTGAGTGAACCGAATGTAGCTATGTCACTCACCATCCTGATTGCTACTTACACACTCGGCATTCGAACCGGAAAAAGTCTTTCACAGATTATGAATGTATATGGCGAAGCGGTAAAAGACATTGCCATGATTCTATTGATTATCGGAAGTGCCGGTATTCTGAAACAGATTTTTGTAGATAGCGGAGTAAGTGCTGAGATAGCAAATGTGCTCAGTAGCTTGACATTGCCACCGTTATTATTAGCCTGGCTTGTTACCGCTGTCTTACGATTAGCATTGGGCTCGGCTACCATTGCCGGATTAACCTCGGCCGGCATTGTATATCCACTCACCTTGCAGAACGGTGTCGATCCAAATCTAATGGTCTTGTCAATAGGAGCGGGAAGTTTGTTCTGTTCGCATGTCAATGATACCGCCTTCTGGTTGTTCAAAGAATATTTTGGTTTGAGCATGAAAGATACATTCCGTTCATGGACGGTAATGGAAACACTGGTATCGATAATCGGATTGATCGGAGTGCTGATACTGGATCAATTCATTTAAGAATGGAATAAGCGTACGCACAGTTAGAATTTTGTGATATGATGAATACACCAAAGAAAATGCAATTCAATCTTAAGCTAACGGTATTGTTGCTTTTGTGTTGTGGATATTACTATGCAATAGCGCAGCCACCACGCGGCCCATTGGTGGTATCTCCGCAAGTGCATGCCGATAAAACGGTTACGTTTCGGTACCTCGCCCCACGGGCTACACTAGTAAAGCTTAGCGGCCAGTTTCTGAAAGCTCCGGTAGAAATGGCTAAAGACTCCGTTGGAATCTGGAGTATTACCGTAGGGCCAATTGCTCCAGATATTTATCCGTATAGTTTTAATGTAGATGGCGTTACGGTGATGGATCCGGCTAATGTTGCCTTCTTCCCCAACGAAAGATTTAAAGCCAGTCTGGTAGATGTGCCCGGAGATACACCGCTTATTCATGCGTTGCGCAATGTTCCGCACGGATCGATTACATACGAATATTATTCATCCATAGAAGGAAGTACAGGTTCGGTTGTTGTTTATACACCTCCGGGTTATGATAAAAATTCATCAGTGCGCTATCCGGTATTTTATCTGATCAGCGGCACCACCGATACAGAAGAAACATTTTTCAAGGTAGGTCGGGTAAATTTTATTCTGGATAACCTCATCGCAGAAGGAAAAGTAAAACCCATGATTGTGGTAATGCCCTATGGTAATCCGATGGCGCGAATTGCCGAACAGAATGGAAAGCCCAAACCGGCTGATTTGATTTCCCGCGAAGGTGATGATGCGATCAGACGAGCCAAACTTTTTGAAGGTGATTTAATCAATCAACTTATTCCCTACATCGATAAAAATTACAGAACGATAGACGATAGAAATAATCGTGCTATTGGTGGCTTCTCACGCGGTGGCGGACAAACCTTGCGCGCAGGTTTTGGAAACCTGAATACGTTTGCGTGGATTTGTTCTTACAGTGCCGGGCTTTCTGCTGCCGAGATGGAATCGAACTACAAACACATTGGTGCTGATGCAAAAAAAACCAACGAACAATTGCGCTTGCTTTGGGTGAGTGTAGGCACAGAAGATTTTCTCTATAAAGGAAACCTTGAGTTTATGGACTACCTGAAATCAAAAGATGTGAATTACAAAAGTTTGATTTCGGGTGGTGGACACACGTGGATGAATGTGAAAACCTATGTGGCTGAGACAGCACCGTTGCTATTCAAATAAAATATTTTAGTATGAAGCCAATTCTTCAAATACTGGTAATCAGTTTTTTTTCACTTACAGCTTTTGCTCAACGTCCTCCGGCAATTAGTTCGCCCGATGTGCATGCGGATAACAGCATTACCTTCAGCTATTTCAATCGCAATGCAAAACGGGTGTATGTGAGTGGTGAATTTCTGAACAAACCAGTTGCCATGGTGCGTGACACAACGGGTATCTGGCATGTAACGGTACCACTTGTAACACCCGATATTTATCCCTACAGTCTTTGGGTAGATAGTGTGCAAATGGCCGACCCGAATAACACGTACATTTTTGCCAATGAACGTTTCAAGCGAAGTATAGTAGATGTACCTGGTAACAAACCACTTATTCATTCTTTGCAGAATGTGCCGCATGGTAAAGTATCGTATCGGTATTATCAGTCAGCCACATTAGGTACTACCCGACAGTTACTGGTTTATACACCACCTGGATTTGAAGCAAACGGCAAAAAGAAATACCCGGTACTCTACCTCATTCATGGCGGATCGGATACGGAAGAGACCTGGACCAAAGTAGGTCGTGCAAATTTTATTGCTGACAACCTGATCGCACAAGGTAAAGCAACGCCTATGATTATTGTTATGCCGTATGGAAATGTTCGCCCTAACCCCATGGCCGACTTTACCAAAGATGTGATGAATGAGATAATTCCTTTTATCGAATCGAATTATCCGGTAATAAAAGAAAGCAAAGGTCGCGCAGTGGCTGGCTTCTCAGTAGGCGGTGGGCAAACACTCAATATTGGATTAACCAACACCGATAAATTTGCTTATGTGTGTTCGTATGCACCTTATACCGCTACCGATGAATTTAAAAACAATTTTACCAATTGGTCGCCAGATGCTGCCCGCATCAACAAGCAAGTAAAACTTTTTACCATCAGTGTAGGCACAGAAGATTTTTTGTATGAAAGTGTGAAGCAAAACATCGCGATGTTTAAAGAAAAGAAAATAAACGTAGAACCCTTGATTGTTTCCGGAGGCCACACGTGGATGAACTGCAAACTCTTTTTGGCAAATTCATTACAAAGTGTATTTAAATAATAGTGAATATGGAATGGACATTTGAAAAAGTAATCATGAGTGAACAGGAGCTTCGTGAGTTGATGGGCTATCCCAGTGAGATCGTTACACGAAAGACAATCAACTACATTGATGAACATTGCAGAAGCTTCATCGAAAACTCTCCTTTCATAACCATTGCCACGTCCGATCTGAAAGGAAATTTGGATGTATCCCCAAAGGGTGATCCGGCAGGGTTTGTAAAAATATTAAGTGCTACCCAGTTGGCTATTCCAGACAGACCCGGAAATAAGAAGGCCGATACATTAACCAACATTATTCAAAATCCACATATCGGATTAATTTTTCTAATTCCGGGTGTAAATGAAACGTTGCGCGTGAATGGCGAGGCAGAAATAGTGACTGATCAAAAAGTTTTAGAACTCTTATCTTGCAATGGTAAACCACCAGCAATTGCCATTATTGTGAATGTAAAAGAAGCCTTTCTGCACTGCGCTAAATGTATGATCCGTTCAAACTTATGGAGAAAAACAGAAGTTACGCAGGAACGCACTGTGCCTTCCTTGGCTAAAGCATTGGTCGATCATGGAAAACTTGAGATCACAGTCAAGCAATTGGATGACATGATAAAAGATGATGAGAAAACGAATTTGTATTAACCGGGCAACTAATTAAACGGACTATATTTTTTCCGGTACTCCAATGGACTGTAATGGGTAACCGATTTAAACTGTCGGTTAAAATTTGATAGCGTACTAAATCCGCTATCGTAACAAACCTGCGATACATTGATAGTTTGATTCGTTAATAATTTACAACTGTGCCCCACGCGAATCTCGGTTAAGAAATCGGAAAACGTTTTGTTGGCGTGTACTTTAAAGTATCTACTAAATGCACTGGGGCTCATGTTGGCTATAGCCGCCACATCATCCAGCATTATCTTGTCGCGAAAGTTTTTCATTACGTAGGCATACACGCGGTTCATCCGGTCTGTTTCGGTTTCCTTCATGGAGTTAGAGTAGCCTTCTGTTGCCAGCAGTTTAAATTCTGATGAGTTTGAAATTATGTTTAACACGTTCAGCAAAGTGAGTATCTGATCGAAATCAGAAACATGCAACACCTTATGCATTAAATCAGTAACACGTTGATGCGTCTCACCATAAATCTCTATGCCGCGGTGGGCGAGTTGTAATAGCTGCTTCACTTTATACATTTCATTTTTTTGAAGCAGCTCTTTTCCTAAAAAGTTTTCTGGAAAATAAATCACAATGCCTTCTGTCTTAAGTCCGGTGTCATCTATAAAATATTCATGGTCGCTTTGCCAGAGGTGCGGGAGGTTAGGACCCGTAAACACAAGATCACCTTTCTTAAACGGAGTAACATGATCGCCAATAAACCGCGTGCCTGTGCCTTGCAGTACCAGGAAAATCTGATACTCCGGATGAAAGTGCCAGTTGGGATCAAAATGGGGTGCTAGCAGGTGCTTCGCTTCAAAAGCATGATCTTCTGAGATGGGAGATTTTTGAAGTGCGGCTTTCATATTTTTCCGATAACTGGTACTTAATTGTCTTAATTTTTGTTCTTGTCGGTCTTTTATGTCAAAATAAAGTCATTTTTTGATAAAAAACAGCAAACGATTGCGGAATTCATCAGTGAATTTTATTGCACTATAAAACCCAATGTGTTATGCGAATAATCTCCGTGCTCAGCCTGTGTCTTTTTGTACTGGTTAGTTCTTGCGATAAGCCGAACAAAAGCTTGCGCAACGATTCCGGTAAAATTGAAATTTTGTTTCTGGGTCATGACAGTGAACATCATAATTCAGCACAACTTTTACCACTGCTGGCTTCTCAGCTTTCGCTGGATGGTATAAGTTTTACCTACACGAGTAATCCAGACGATTTGAATTCTGAAAATCTGGATAAGTACGATGCGTTAATGATTTATGCCAATCATGATAGCATTACCACTTCGCAGGAAACAGCCTTGTTATCATTTGTTGAAAAAGGCAAAGGATTTATTCCGGTGCATTGTGCGAGCTGGTGCTTTCGCAATTCACCAAAATACATTGATCTGGTGGGCGGGCAGTTTTCAACACATAAAACCGATAGCTTCACAACAGAAATTATAAAGAAAGATCATGCCATCACGCAAGAGCTACAACCTTTTACCACGTGGGATGAAACCTATGTGCATGCAAAAATTGCCAACGACATTACCATATTAATGGAGCGTGTAGAAGGCGATCATCGCGAACCGTGGACATGGACAAAAGAATTTGGAAAAGGAAGAGTATTCTATACGGCTTATGGTCACGATGAACACACGTGGGATAACCCCGGCTTCCATGAATTGATGAAGGCTGGAATTTTGTGGGCCGTGGGTGATGCAGCAAAACAAAAATGGGAAGCATACAGCAAGCAATTGCCTACGCTGGTGTATCGCGATGCCGAAGGAATTCCGAATTACGAAAAACGTAGTCCGGGTCCGCGTTATCAGGATCCGCTCACCGCGGAAGAATCTGCCAAACTTATTCAAGTGCCGGTTGGATTTGATCTGGAGTTGTTTGCTTCGGAACCAAACATCATTAATCCCATTGCCATGGAGTGGGATGAGAAGGGAAGACTTTGGGTAATTGAGACAGTGGATTATCCAAACACTGTATTGGAAGATAAAGGTGAGGGGGATGATCGCATTAAAATTTGTGAAGATACCGATGGCGATGGCAAAGCCGACAAGTTCACCGTGTTTGCTGATAAACTCAACATTCCAACAAGCATGGTATTTAGTAATGGTGGCGTAATTGTTTCGCAGGCGCCACATTTCTTATTCTTAAAAGATACCGATGGTGATGATAAAGCCGATGTAAGAAAAATAATTATCGATGGTTGGGGTGTGTTCGATACGCATGCTGGACCATCTAATTTAAAATATGGATTGGATAATCAGATCTGGGGTGTGGTAGGCTATTCAGGTTTTGAAGGAACTATCGCGGGCGAGAATCGTCAGTTCCGTCAGGGTATTTATCGCTTTAAGCCCGATGTATCTACGTTCGAATTTATGACCGGCACCAGCAACAACACATGGGGTTTTGGTTTAACCGAAAACAACGATGTATTTGCTTCAACCGCTAACAATACACATAGTGTTTTCATGGGCATTCCCAATAAAGCATTGCGCGATGTGGAAGGCGTTCAATTAAATGGCAGTGCAAAGATAGACGGACATTATGCCATGCACGCCATCACCGACAAGGTGCGGCAGGTAGATGTGTTTGGTGGATTTACAGCTGCTGCTGGTCATCACTTTTATACAGCCCGTAATTATCCCGAACAATTCTGGAATAAAGTTGCGTTTGTTTGCGAACCAACCGGCCACCTGGTGCACATGGCGCAAATTGAAAAGAAAGGTGCCGGCTTTATTGAAAAAGATGGTTGGAATTTATTTGCCGGTGCCGATGAGTGGGTAGCTCCGGTGGATGCAAAAGTTGGCCCCGATGGAGCCGTATGGGTATTGGATTGGTATAACTTCATCATTCAACACAACCCAACACCAACACCTGAACGTGGTGGCTTCGAAGGTGTGAATGGAAAAGGAAACGCCTATGAAAATCCGTTGCGCGATAAATCGCATGGCCGTGTGTGGCGCGTAGTTAGCAGACAAGCAAAAGCAGTTAAGCCGCTTTCGCTGAGTAAAGACGATCCGGATAAATTGATTAACGCATTGAGTAACGATAACCAGTTATGGCGATTAACCGCACAACGGTTGTTGGTAGAACGCGGTAACCTGGATGTGTTATCGAAGTTGTTTGATCTGGCAAGCAATCAAACCGTAAACGAATTTGGCGATAACTATGCCGCTATTCATGCACTCTGGACAATTGATGGACTCGGAGCAATCAGTAAAGATGATCAGGCGCAGGCCGTGGTTGAAAAAGCATTAACACATCCATCGGCAGGAGTAAGAAAAGCTGCCATTCAGATTTTATCCAAGTCCGGTTGGTCAGAAGAATTGGTTACCAAATATAAATTACTTAACGATGAAGATGCCAACACCCGGTTGGCTGCGATTGTTTCTTTAATAGAAATCGCTCCATCCGAATCGCTTGGTGCAACACTTTATCAGATCAGCACCGAAGAAAACGTGAAGAGCGATGAGTGGTTATCGAAAGCCGTGTATGCCGTAGCACATCAGCATCGTAAAGGTTTTTTGGCGGCCTTCAAAGCTTCTAATACAAATTACACCGGTCCCAAAGTTGAAGTGACTACAACTCCTGATGCCGCTGACTTTAACGATGCAGCCTGGAAGGCACACGATGTGCCCAAGTACCTCGATCCAAATGCGGATGGTATTTTCTGGTTTAGAAAAGTAATTGATGTACCAGCTGCCATGGTCGGAAAAAAAGCAGTGCTTTCGCTGGGGCCGATCAACGACTCTGACATAACCTATTTGAATGGAGTTAGAGTAGGAGGTACCGATCGCAAGGTAAACGAGAAACGCATTTACAATATAAAAGAGAATGTTTTGAAGGCAGGCAAAAATGTAATAGCTATTCGTGTGGAAGACATTGGCGGGCCGGGCGGTATTTATGGAAAGCCTGAAGAAATGTTTTTACAGGTAGGTGCACAAAAAATTACATTGGCTGGTAGTTGGAAATTTGAAAGAGACCAAAGCCGGAGGCCACCCAATCAGAATCTTTTCTCAGGCACAACCATCGGGCAATTGTTTGCCGATAACAACCTCAGCAAAGTTGATCTGAGTGAAACAACAACTTCGGCAAGTGGAGCAACGATTATTAAACTGAAAGTAATCAAGAACGAAATGAAGTACGACCTCAAAGAGTTTACCGTAGAAGCCGGTAAACCTGTTGAGATCATTTTTGAAAACCCAGACTTCATGCAACACAATTTGGTGATTGCACAAATTGGTTCATTGGAAACAGTTGGTCAGGCTGCCGATAAAATGGCAAGCGATCCGAATGGTGCTGAGAAGCATTATGTTCCGGCACTTCCGCAAGTACTCTTTGCTACTAAACTGGTAAATCCACAACAAACTGAAACATTGCGATTTGTAGCACCTGCCAAAGTTGGGGATTATCCTTACGTGTGTACATTCCCCGGCCACTGGTCTATTATGAATGGAACCATGAAGGTTGTTTCAGGTAAGCCACTTTAACGGATTCAAAACATGAGTTTGAATGTAAAGTTTGGTGTAAGTACCTGGTTGTGGACTTCACCATTCACTACTGAAACCATCGAGTTGTTTCCAAAGATCAAAGCGATGGGTTTTGATGCAGTGGAAATTCCGGTTGAGTATCCGGAAAAGATTGATGCCAAAAAAGTAAAGGCAGCTTTGGATCAGCACGGACTGGAAGCGATTGTGTGTGGAGCGTTTGGCCCCACCCGTGATTTAACAAACGATGATCCGGCTGTGCATGAAACCTGTTTTCAATACATTGTACAATGCCTTGATTTCTGTAATGCGTGGGACGCAAAGTTTTTTGCAGGCCCTATGTATTCGGCTGTGGGTAAAGCACGCATGGTATCGCCTGAGCAACGAAAAAAAGAATGGGATCGGGCCGTTGCTAACATTCACAAAGTAAGTAAGCTGGCACAGGAGCGCGATTTGGAAATTGCCTTGGAGCCGTTGAATCGCTTCGAGTCGGATATGATTAATACAGCCGAAGATGTGTTGCGTTTAGTAAATGATGTAAACCATCCCGCGGCTAAAATTATGTTGGATGGATTTCACATGGCTATTGAAGAGCGCAACATCGAACTGGCTATTACCTCGGTAGGTGGAAGACTTATCCATCTTCAGGTTGCTGAAAATTACCGCGGCACACCGGGTACGGGTCAAACTCCCTGGAATTCTTTCAAACAAGGATTACAAAACATTAATTATAAGGGTGTGGTTTCTATCGAAAGCTTTACACCCGAAGTAAAAGAACTGGCCGGTGCGGTGTGCATCTGGAAAAATCTGGCTTTATCGCAAGATGGATTTGCACAAGACGGCCTTCATTTTTTGAAAAAATTATTAAACGATTAACACATGAGCACTAAGACAATCAACATCGCTATTATCGGTCTCGGCTTCGGGGCTGAGTTTATTCCGATTTACCAAAAATATCCGGGCGTTAAATTAGCGGCAATCTGCCAACGCAATAAATCCAAGCTTGATGAAATTGGCAACGCCTTTGGTATTGAAAAACGATACACCGATTACGATGAGCTGTTGAAAGATCCCGACATTCATGCGGTACACATCAACACCCCTATCCCTGATCATGGTATTCAATCTATCAAAGCATTAAAAGCCGGTAAACATGTAGCCTGTACTGTGCCCATGGCCACTACTGTAGAAGAGTGCGAAGAGATTGTGCGCCTTACTAAAGAGAAAAACCTTACTTATATGATGATGGAAACCGTGGTGTATGCCCGCGAGTTTTTATACATGAAAGAATTGTACGAGAAAGGTGAGCTGGGTAAAGTTCAGTTTATCAAAGCGAGTCACCAGCAAGATATGGACGGTTGGCCTAACTACTGGCCTGGTCTTCCGCCTATGTATTACGCTACGCATTGTGTGGGGCCGGTGCTGGGCTTGCTCAGAAAAGAAGCTGAGTATGTTTCTTGTTTTGGATCAGGAACCATTCGTGAAGAGTTGATTAAACATTACAACTCACCGTATGCAGTTGAAACTACGCACGTAAAACTGAAAGACTCAGATGTAAGTGCACATGTGTATCGTTCGTTGTTTGATGTAGCCCGCCAGTATCGCGAAAGTTTTGAAGTATATGGTTCTAAGAAATCAGTAGAGTGGCCATTGATTGAAGGTAAACCTTTGGTAGTACATACCGCCAAAAAATCTGAACCTGAAATTCCACAGGAAGTAGAGTGCCCGGATTTTGCAAAGCTATTGCCGGAACCCATTCAACGCTTTACCACCAAAGGTGTTTACGATGCGGATGATCATCAACATTTATCGTTTACACAAGGCGCGGGCCACGGAGGTTCACACCCGCATTTAGTGCATGAGTTTATAAATGCATTGGTGCAAGGCAAGCAACCTTATCCTAATGCCACACAATCGGCCAACATTACCTGTGTAGGAATTCTTGCACATGAATCGGCCAAACAAGGCGGCAAGATTATTCCATTGCCTGAGTTTACATTCTCTAAATAACTTTAGTTATGCGCACCATAAACATAGCAGTAACAGTTTTGCTTTTGATAAGCATGGTTGCTGTTGGCCAGAATAACGATAAACTTGCTCCACAAGGGTTTGATGTGCCTCGCACAGGCATTGCAAATGGTAAGATTGATACCATTTCCTATCCATCTAAAACAGTAGGAGTTAATCGCAGAGCCTTGGTCTATACACCACCCGGTTATTCGAAGAGTAAAAAATATCCGGTGCTTTATCTGCTGCATGGCATTGGTGGCGACATGAAAGAATGGTTGAAACATGGTACGCCACAAGTGATCTTCGATAATCTCTATGCCGATAAGAAATTAGAACCCATGATTGTGGTGATGCCGAACGGTCGGGCCATGAAAGACGATCGGAACATCGGTAATATGTTTGACAGTGCCCGCGTGCAGGCATTTTCAGTATTCGAAAAAGATTTATTAAATGATCTGATCCCGTTTATCGAAAAAAAATATCCGGCTTATAAAGATCGCGAGCATCGGGCTATCGCTGGCTTGTCGATGGGAGGCGGGCAATCCTTAAATTTTGGTTTGGGTAATCTCGATAAGTTTGCGTGGGTAGGCGGATTTTCGTCTGCGCCCAATACAAAGTTACCTGAAGTGTTGGTGCCCAATCCTGCAGAAGCAAAAGCGAAATTGAAGTTGCTTTGGATTTCGTGTGGCGATGCCGATGGACTGATAAACTTTAGCAAACGCACGCACGATTACTTATATCAAAAAGATGTGCTACATATTTATTATGTGGAACCGGGCGGCCATGATTTTAAAGTATGGAAAAATGATTTGTACCTGTTCACCCAGTTTTTGTTTAAACCAGTTGATACGAATGTGTTCTCATCTTTTACCGTGTTAGGTTCAGCAGCAGAATCCAATATCCGCACGGCAAAGTATCCGCAAATTTTACCCGACAATCGCGTAGTGTTCAAAATCAAAGCCCCGGAAGCACAAAAGGTTCAGGTTGATCTGGCAAAAAAATATGATCTTATAAAAGATACGGAAGGTTTCTGGACCGTTACTACTGATACAGTGAGCGAAGGCTTTCATTACTACTCGCTGTTGATTGATGGTGTGGCTGTGGCCGATCCGGCCAGCGAAACCTTTTATGGCATGGGACGAATGGCAGCGGGTATTGAAATCCCTTCTAAGAACAGCGCCTTCTATGCGTTGCGTGATGTGCCGCATGGTGAAGTAAGTATTAGACGATATTACTCCACTGTATTTAATGCCTGGCGTAGGTTTTATATTTATAAACCAGCGGGGTATGATGCGAACATAAACGAAAAATATCCGGTGTTGTATCTTTTACACGGTGGTGGTGAAGATGAACGCGGCTGGGCCACACAAGGTAAAACTGATTTAATATTGGATAACCTGATTGCCGAAGGAAAAGCAAAGCCGATGCTGATTGTGATGACGGATGGCAATGTAGGCGGTGGCGGTATTGCCGGTTTTGGTGAGCGCACACTTCAGATGTTTGAAAATGAATTGAAGCAAGTGGTGATTCCATTTGTGGAAAGGAATTATCGGGCTAAGACAGATGCGAAAGATCGTGCACTGGCCGGGCTTTCCATGGGTGGATTACAAACTTTGTATGCAGGCATTCGCAACCATCAAATGTTTTCTTACCTCGGTGTTTTTAGTTCAGGTTGGTTTGCCAACAACACTACATTGTCCGATCCGCAATATGCTTTCATGAAAGAGAATACAACTGCCATCAACAGCAACATCAAACAACTGTGGGTATCCATGGGCGGTAAAGAAGACATAGCACATAACAACTGCCAGGTAATGCTAAAGAAGTTTGATGAGATGAATATCAAATACACATACAGCGAATATCCGGGTGGGCATACCTGGCCGGTGTGGCGGCATGATTTATATTCGTTTGCACCTTTGTTGTTTAAGTAATTGGGTGGATAAAAAATTTTGAAATGAAAGCATTGGTATGCAAAGAGCCGGGCACATTAGAATACGCGACTATTCCGGAGCCGGTGTTGAAGAACGATCATGCTATCATTAAAATAAAGCGTGTGGGTATTTGCGGAACCGATCTGCATGCCTTTGAGGGAACACAACCCTACTTTACTTATCCGCGAATTTTGGGTCACGAACTTTCCGGTGAATTGGTTGATGGTGATAACACGACTGATTTTATATCTGGTGAGGTTGTCACCATCATTCCATATTTTAATTGCGGTAATTGTATTGCCTGTTTGCGCGGCAAACCAAATTGCTGCGTGAATATGAAAGTATGCGGAGTACATGTAGATGGTGGAATGGTGGAATATCTTTCGGTGCCTTCCTCATCGCTGGTGCAGAGCCACGGCTTAACTGCCGATGAATTAGCATTACTAGAACCGCTTGCCATTGGTGCGCATGGTGTAAGGCGTGCTATGGTGGAAGAAGAAGAATTTGTTCTAGTTATTGGTGCTGGGCCGATTGGTTTGGGAACCATGGAGTTTGCGCGGATTGCCGGTGCTAAAGTAATTGCACTTGATCTTAATCAGCAACGATTAAACTATTGCCGCGAGAAACTAAAAGTTGAACATACGATACATGCTGCTACAGCAGATGTGTTGGGCACCTTGCGGGAAATTACCAATGGCAATATGCCTACGGTGGTAATAGATGCTACCGGTAGTTTAAAAGCAATCAATAATGGATTTCAATACCTGGCGCACAGCGGACGGTATGTACTTATTGGTTTGCAGAAAGGTGATATTGCATTTAGTCATCCGGAGTTCCACAAACGCGAAGCTACTTTAATGAGTAGTCGCAATGCTACGCGACAAGATTTTGAGTTGGTGATCAATTCGATAAAGGCTGGTAAGATAAAACCAGAAGCTTATATAACTCATCGTGTTGATTTTGATTCTGTGCGGGATGTATTCAGTAGCTGGCTAAATCCTGAAAGTGGTGTTATTAAAGCGATGATCGAATTTAATTCTTAAAGCAAATGCAAAGGTTGTCTTTACTGATATTCTTTTTTTCAGCCACCGTAGTTTGTGCACAATCCGGCAATGAAATGAAGTTGTGGTACAACCAACCATCAGGCAATACCTGGGAGAATGCATTACCGGTTGGCAATGGTAGGTTAGGTGCTATGGTTTATGGAAATGTAGCAGAGGAGATACTTCAATTGAATGAACATACGGTTTGGAGCGGGAGTCCTAATCGCAATGATAACCCGGCAGCTTTGGCTGCTTTGCCGGAATTGAGGCGGCTCATATTTGAAGGCAAACAAAAAGAAGCCGAGCAATTGGCCAATAAAGTTATCATCTCTAAAAAATCGCACGGGCAAATGTTTCAACCCGTGGGAAGTCTTCATCTTTTATTTCCGGAACATAAAACTTATACAAACTACTATCGGGAACTTGATATAGAGAAAGCAGTTTCGAAAACAACTTATACCGTGGGGTCAGTTACCTACACCCGCGAAACACTGGCATCCTTTGCCGATCAGGTTATTGTAGTGCGGCTTACTGCTACTAAGCCGGGCAACATCTCTTTTGTTGCAAAAGGTTCAACACCACAAACCCGAGCTCAGGTAAAAACTTTGAATAACAACGAGATAATATTATCCGGAACCACCACCGATCATGAAGGTGTGGAAGGTAAAATCAGATTTAAAGGAGTTATCAGAATAAAACCTGAAGGCGGAAAGTTAACGTCAACAGATTCAACGCTTGTGGTAAGTAAAGCAAATGCAGCCACGCTTTATATTTCTATTGCTACCAATTTTGTTAACTATAACGACATCAGTGGAAACGAGAATGAAAGAGTAGCCACACCTTTAAATAAAGCTTTTGCTAAATCGTTCAGTCAGATTCAAAAAGCACATGTAGCAACTCATCAAAAATATTTTAATCGTGTAAAACTTAATCTCGGTACAACGGCTGCTGCCAAACTTCCAACTGATGAGCGATTAAAAAACTTTCGATCTACTAACGATCCACATTTTGCAGCACTTTATTTTCAGTACGGCAGGTACTTACTCATTTCATCATCGCAGCCGGGCGGCCAGCCGGCTAATCTGCAAGGCATCTGGAATCGCAGCATGAAACCAGCATGGGATAGCAAGTACACCATTAACATCAATGCCGAAATGAATTATTGGCCGGCAGAGAAAACTAATCTTGCAGAATTACATGAGCCGTTTTTACAGATGGTGAAAGAGCTTGCTCAAACAGGAAAGGAAACGGCACGTATAATGTATGGTGCGCGCGGCTGGACGGCCCATCACAATACAGACATCTGGCGCGTAACAGGCGCAGTGGATGCTGCCTTTTGGGGAGCGTGGCCGATGGGTGGCGGCTGGACGAGCCAGCATTTGTGGGAACATTATTTATATAATGGTGATAGAGCTTATCTGGAATCGGTTTATCCGATTTTAAAAGATGCCGCACTTTTCTATACCGATTTTCTGATTGAGCATCCCACTCACAAATGGTTAGTTATTAAT
>Ga0075163_10001747_pt1 | contig 29356 bp, 18 predicted proteins | sample JI1023141ADNA_FD_71478 | JGI IMG/M metagenome (GOLD analysis project Ga0075163, IMG submission 71478) | Wastewater effluent complex algal communities from Wisconsin, to seasonally profile nutrient transformation and Carbon sequestration -... | ecosystem: Engineered > WWTP > Effluent > Algae...
TTAACAGCCACAGCTTCTTTTGATGTTCTTTCTGATGTTGAAAGAGAATTATCAGGGAATGGACTAACAGACATTGACACAGATGCAATCGTAAGATTTGAAAACACAAACCGAGTTGAACTTCAGTATCAGATTATAAATGTTGATTTAGAATTTGAAAGAGACGAACAGTTCAAAGCGAAACTGAAAGACGGAAAAGTAATTACACTTCCTGTCCAACCGATAAAGACAAACGTTAAAGATGCGACTGCAATTGGGAAGCAAAAAGAATTGCAGAGAATCCTTGACTTGATACCTGCAGACATTTCTAAATTCAATGAGCAATCCGAAACAATCGTTGATTGGACTAAGGACAGATTTTCAACAGAAGAAGTAACAAATAGAAATATCAGAATTGAAAACTTTGATTCTGAAAAATTCTTTGATGAAACCAATAGCAACGGAGGAATAATATTTTGTCCTCACAGGACTTGGCTCTTCGGTGTAACAGATAAATTTAAGTGGCACAAATATTCAAAAGATGAACATGACGGCAAAGGGAAGATAATTCATAAAAAAGGTGATTTTGTCTTAGATAAGGACAAAAAGAAAGTAAAACTACCACCGAATGAAAGGAACGCAGTTGCAGATTGTATCACTAAAGAAAACATTAAAGTTGGAATCTTCATGGGAAGTTCTGACGAAGATGAAAGTGTAGGAAAGGAAATAGAAGCTGATTCTTTTGAGAACCAAAGAAGGTTCATCAACAATGAACAAAATTTAATGGTTGCAACTAAAGCATTTGGAATGGGAATAGATAAACCAAATGTTCGATTTACAATTCACTTCAACATTCCAAGTTCAATTGAAAGTTTTGTTCAAGAGGCCGGCAGAGCTGGCAGAGATAGAAAGATTGCACTATCAACAATTCTATTCAATCAACAGAAAGTTTCAATCTTCAATCAGAGATTCTTAGACGAATTGAAACCGAAACTTTCAGCGGATACTTTCAAACTCTTTAAACAATTCAAGAATCAGAAATTTTATAAAGAAGAAATCCCTTCTGTATTAAAAGCTATCGGCAACGAAGAACTGATACTGCACGAAAAAGAAATTCTTGAAAAGGCTGGAACAATTTTTACTGATAAAGACAACTTACTTTTCTTTCATAGCAACTCTTTCAAAGGACAATCGAAAGAAATGGTTGTAATAAATGAGTTGTTGCAGGAGATTCTCTTACCTAATAAGAATCAGCTTTACTCTTTATCTGAAAGATTAAAGGAAGAAATAGATCACCAAGAAGTTTATTTAAAACTGAAATTGAATTTAGGTGAGAAGGGAAGAATTTATGTTGATGAAGTTTTTCCAAATTCATTTGGCTACATTGATATAAAAACTCTTTTGCCTTATGTTGATTTTGCAACTTTTGATAAAATTCTTTCCAAGCAAGTTTTAGATTTTGTTATTGCTGAAATAAAAAAAAAATATCCAAATTTTGCCGACAGCGATAAACTTATCGCATGGCTAAACCTTAAAGTTAAAGGAACATCAGAAGAAGGTATAGAGAAACGATTAAGCAGAATTGAGTATCAGCAAGAAGTCAAACCCGAAATTGTAATTCCATTCTTTAACAAGTATGCTGACAAACCCGTTTTCCATGAAGAACTTATTTCACTTTTCAAAAAAGTAGTTTCAGATAAATTGAGTGATGAAACTATTATTGATTCCATTGAGGGAACTTTTGAAACATTCATTAAAAACATTTGCGAGAAATTAGAAACTGAAATTGATTCAGCCAATGAATCTTTGTTTGCTTTAAGGCAACTGTATTACAGCCAAAGAGTTAAAGCCGATACAGACAAAGCAATTTTCCGTTTAGCATCAATTGGAATTGTAGATGATTACACAGTTGACTACAACAAGAAAAGCTATACTGTTTTCATCACAAAGAAGACCGATGATGAATACATAGAGCAACTAAAAACATTCATGCGGAAATATTATTCCACAAACCGAGTTGATTCAGAAATTCAAAATGTTTTAGAACACGAAGGCGATACGATTCTTCAAAAGTGTTTAGCATTCCTAACCGAGTTTGTTTACAAAGAGATTGAAGCAAAGCGTTTGCGTTCAATTGAAGATATGATTCTCGCTTGTCAGATTGGTTTGCAAGAGAACGGAAACGAGGAGTTGAAGGACTTTATCCATCTATATTTCAATTCAAAGTATGCAAAAGTGAACCACCAAATCGACGGTAAACTATATTCATTGACCATAGCAACCGACAACGCAAAAGAATTTTCTTTTGAAATTGTTTGGGATTTTATTAAAGCAACCTTGATTGACCCTAGTGGGGCGCAAAAGGACAATACAAAACATTTACGAGGTGCATCTTTGCGACTGTTAAGAGCAGAACCAAAGAACGGAGCATTGCTTTTACTCAAAGCATATTCGCTCTTTGTTTTAGGAATTGGCAAGAACAAAAACATAGAAGCCGAAGCAAGAGAAAGTTTGACATTAGGATTCAAACTTTTCAAAGAGAAATATAAAGAACTTACATTTGAAGAATTAGCTTCTAACATTGAAAAATATAAAATTGAAATTATCAAGAACGCAAACAACAGCAAAGAAGTTAACGTAATCTTGAATGAAATAATTGAGGAACTGTACTTAGAATTTCATAATGACTGGCTTAAAGCATTCAACGAAAAATATCTTTTAGAGTATGACAGATAGCAGCACCCACACAATACTTTTTGAACTGCAAAAGAATCTTGAAGATTTGTCTTCTGCAAAAATTCAAATGGAAGAGTTTCGTTCCTCTTCCATAAATGTTGTTCAAGGCATTGGAAATGTTCAAGAAAAGTTTGTAAAACATCTCACGGATTTAGAAACAGATTATAAGCAACGAGTAAATAAGCTTGAGGAAAATTTAACTTCTTTTCTTTCAACGAACGAAGACAAAAATAAAACAGCAATTGAAAAAGTTGTTTCAACTTCTCAGCATAGCATAAGTTTGCTTGAAAAGAACTTAGCTTCATTTCTTACTTCCAACAAAGACGAGAATAAAACTGCCATTGAAAAATTGGTTTCTTCCTCCGAGAACACAGTAAATCAAGGCATTGCGAAATTTGAGAACATTGCAAGTAAAGTTGAACTGTCTAATGGGGAGTACATTTCTGCAATTGCAAGACTATTGGAACATTACAAAAGCGTTGTTGAAGCAAGCCGTTCCTTAATTGACACACTTAGTGCAATTGACTTTCCTTCTAAACTCGATGCACTTTCTTCAAAAACACAATTGATAATTGAAACAATCACCAATGCCAAACAAGCATTGGAATTGAAATCGAACGAAACTCTAACTTCAATCAATTACAAGACGGCCGCAGCCAGAGATCAAATAATTCAGAACACTGAAACAAAGTTTCAATCATTGGCCGAACAAGTAAATAACTCAAAAGAGATTTTAGCCAAGACTGTTTCTGACAAATTCAGCGAGCAGTCAACACAATTCAAATCGATTTTTGAGAATCTGAATAATACGGTAATTGTAAACTCCACCATACTCCAACAGCGACAGGACAAACAGGATAAGCAAATAAAAGTGCTGAAAATGATTGCTATTGCAATTACAATCATCTCTTCTCTGGGAATAATCGCAACAATATTTGTTTTGAAAAAACCATGACGATATATAAGTAAGTTCAGGCAACACTTACAAATCTCAACGCATATTCGAGTTCATTTTTTATCTCAGCTCATATTGCCACTCTAAAAAATAAAGAGAGTATACAATCAGGCCAAGGTGGGAAGAAATATTGCGATTATAGTAGCTTGATTTATCATTCAATTATGATTTCAGAAATAATTCTTGATAGCGCTCACCATTTTATGACATGAAAAGCGAAACCCCCGAATCAACTGGTTCGGGGGTCTTCATCCTTTCTCACTTAACCTTCGGCCTTGGAGCCGGAGGTGGAGTTGGGCGAGGAGGATTGATGCCTCGACCCGGACCGGATGGATTTCCGGTATTGCTAGGTGCGTTTAGTGACACCGTCCGATTTCCGTTACTCATGCTTATTAAGTTTGGATTAGAATACATCCCAGCCTCACGTAGGACTTATGTCAGACCATTTATACTAAGTCTGAAAAGTGAATTGAGAGCTGCTCATTCATCCGAGCAGGCATGCCAGCATCTGTTTTCGCAATCGTTCCAGCAGCTCTGATGCTCCTCTCTGGCCATCGGCTCCCCAAATTCCATATTATAGAGTTCCTTTGTTTTTCCGAAGGAATTTTTTAGATCCATGGCATCTTCCTCGCCTCTTATTCCGAAATATGGGAAGTGATGAAGTACTCCCCCAAAAATGGCATGGCAGTCTTTATAGTAAGCTCTGGTGTCCAGTATGTGGTAGTGCCAGAATTCGTCCATGATTTTATTCGGCACCATTCCGCGCCCTTTGGTTTTGCATAGCTGCAGATAGCGCTTGTATTCGAGTTCAGCGCTTTCAATTTGCTCTGCTGTCCATGCCAGCTCATCGGGCTGGCTAATCTTGTGTTTGATCATCTCCATGTCCAGAGCGGCGATGTCTTCATCGAGGCCCTTTGTCATGAGGTAATTGATGTGTTCCGCCGAAATCCCCTTCGGTTGGGTCAATTGGTTGTTTTTCATTTATATTGATTTTAATTGATTACTTTGTTTGTATCCAATACCGTATTAGATGGCGGTTTGATCCTTCTTCGATTGACCCGCGGCCGTGTAGCATCCTTCGATTATCGATTATTAAAATGTCGTTCGGATTCATTCTTATGCTGATTGAGGGTGTGTGTTCAGAAAGTCTCCGGAATTTGTCAAATGCTTCTGGTCTATTTTGTGTTGCCAGCCAGAATGAATAGTAGATCCTATAATGTCCGTTTGATGTCGCTTCAAGCATTGGTTGCGATTCACAATCATCCGGAAAAACTTTATGTTCTTTAAGTTCTATTTTCTTGAGTTCTGAAATTTCATGTTGTGTCATTTGAGATAAAATCGTTCTGCTGTCGATTAGTCTGCTTTCCCCTCCCGATAACGATTGCTGTAAGCAATGCCATAGGATGAGTGAGGCTTTGTGATGGTCTGTATGTGGGCCCAAAGCCTTGTTAGATGTTACCATGGCTTTGCTTTCCGGATTGGGTTTCACATGTGTGGTCATAATCACTTGCCCTAAGTCTTGAAGCAGAGCTTTCGTGTCGTCTGCTGAGTAATTACTTCCATGATACCAGCCATGCTGCATCAAAGTTTTCTGAATTCGTTCTTTAGTCATGTTGTATAATGATTAGTTGGTGATTTTTCGGAAATCAACTATGAATGAGCTTACCATAGTAGCAAGTGACAAGTTTGTCGCCTACAGCAACAACAATGAGGTTGTTTTGCCCCGGACATGTGTGCCCGCTTTGACTACTCCATTTTCTAAGCAATGTTTTTCTAATGACAATCCAATAGAATCGACTACACGTAATCGTTCTTTTCAGGAAAAGTCTTAGGATGTGGTCGGGCACTTCTCGTTCGAATTGTCTTTCAAGAAAATGCTGCGTCTTGATAAAACCACAAATTCGAATGGTGGGATGATAGCTGTTCATTTTTGTTGTGTTATTGATGTAACACAATTCAAATGTTCAGCCGTTTATGGCTTCATTTTTTTCAATTGTAACAAGACCGTCAAATCATGTAATGAAACGGCTAAAAGAAGTGAATCCTATGAATTCAGGTCATTCCGCACTTGAGTTGGAACTCTTTCCAATACTTTTCGGAGACTTCCTCATGAATGGATTTGCCATTCAGTGGAGCACTTAGTTCTATCTGGCGCTGCTTGGATTTGGATATAACATGTTTTAGATTGACCAGACAATGTTTGTTGATGATTAAGAACAATTCTGGATTCAAGAGATTTAGAATGTGATCCAAATTCTTGGTTTTAACCGTGAGAGGTTTTTCTCTTGTAGTCAGGTATAGGTCTTTATCTCTTGAGTCAATATCTGAGGTAGTTACATAGATGATATCATCATACTTCACCCTTACATCACCTGTTGGGGTTGGAAAATATGCGAAATCAGTTAATGTGTTGAATTTTTTATTTATTTTTTGAATTGTTGCCTCCAACCGTGTTTCCTGAATTGGTTTTTTGACGAAATCAAGAACTTCCAAATCAAATGCCTGGTCAGCATATTCCTTATGACCGGATACGAAAACAACTGTTTTCCCTCTCAGTTTTTCTGCGAGTTCTAATCCACTGATGCCAGGCATTTCTATATCCAGAAAGAAAACCAACGATTGGAGTTTTGTGAGATCACGTAGAAATTCCATCGGGTTCGTGAATACCTCCTCAATCTCGATAGATGGAAATTTTTGAAGTAAATCCTTTAGTGTCTGTGCATTTGATGTTTCGTCATCAACGATGGTGCATCGGATTTTTCTGCTCATCCAATTTCAGTTTTAAGTTAGCGGAGAATACACCGGAAGTTTCTACATAGTCAATAGTATATCTATCCCTATACATAAGATCAAGACGCTCCATCATTTTTACTTTGCCGAGACCTCCAGGTTTTTTCTCCGAATTAATGTTCTTAATCTTATTTCTAACAGAATAGATAATGCTATGATCAGATACAACTTCCATATGCACATCAATGAATGAATCCGGCTGATCGAAATCTCCGTGTTTGAAAGCGTTTTCTATGAAATGTGCTGTAATTAATGGAGCTATCACGTGTTCGTTCATAAAGTCATCGCATCCGGCCATATCGAGGTCTATAAGTATCCTTGTTTGCGATTTAAGTGAACTGCAGTATAGGTTAAGATATTTTCGTGCGAAGCTAACTTCTTGTTGCAATGTCACGGAATTCTGTTGTGATTCATAGAGCATGTAATCAAAAATACCTGTAAGCCCTTGAACGGCAGCATAGGTCCTATTAGCCAGTCCATGAATGGTGTTAAGCGTGTTTCTTACAGAATGAGGGTTAAGCACGAAGCGCAGGCTCTCAATTCGTTTCTCGTGCAGCTCTCTTTGTAGTCGTTCGTTATCATGATTTAGATTTTTGATCTCACTTTCTTGATCTGAAATTTGTTTTTGAGCTATCTTGAGTTGGGCGTCAACTTTACTCAGCTTGTTATTCGTCCTTATAAAAAGTATGAAGAAGACAATGGCTGCCAGAATGAATAGGCCTATAGTGTTTTCGTCCATTTGGGATTGTTGTATAAGTTCGAAAGATAGAAAAATTTGAATTTATTATTCCAGCCTAAAGGAGGTGACCATTCAATCAAAAAAACTCCTTATACTTCTCAGCCACCACCTCCGCTTCCAACTTCAAATATCGCATGAAGGCTCTTTCGGATCTGTGCCCGGTAAATTTCATGATCGCAACGGCTGGCATGTCCTTTAGGAATTTTAGCGTGCAGAAAGTACGGCGGCCGGTGTGACTTGATACCAGATCGCATTTTGGTTGGAATCTTTCTATTCGCTTTCCGCGACGAGTAACAGCAATGGGGATCACTTCGAACAAACCTGCTTGGTGAGCGACTTTGCGAATGATGATATTGAATTCTGTTATGTTAGGCATGGATGGTAAATTATTGTCGTAACGGTCAAGAATAGTCTTCACGCGCTTGCTGAGGGGAATGCAAACTTTCTCTCCAGTCTTATTGGTGTCTTTATAGATTTTTCCATCCCGAATGTATTCTTTTCTCATGGAACTGAGATCACCGAAGCGCATTCCGGTTTCGCATCCGAGTAGAAAAACATCTCGTACATGTTGATACAATGGTTCAGATAAATCTACCTTTTCAATGAGTTCCAACTCGGATTCTTTCAAATAAATTTTGTCGACGTCCTCACGAATGGACTCCATATGTTTCATGCTAAATGATGCAAGAACATCCTTTTCGAAACACCAGTTGAGAAATGCCTTGAGGTTCTTGATATTCTTGCCAACAGTGTTCGCAGATAGTCCTTCGTTTTCATCACTTGAATTAGAATTGACACGTTTCTTATCACGCGCCATGGTTGTCTTGTCTTGCTTCACATAATCTTCCATTGAAATGTTGGCGCGACGAATGTTTTTTACTGCGTAATAGGTGAGGTATTCGACATAACTTTCTCCAAGGGAATTAAGTGTGTTCTTGAATCCTTCTATTTCAAGCGGACGTTCAATCCATTTTTCGAAGAGCATCAGATGCTTGCGCAAAGAATTGTTGTAGTCTTTGACAATATCAATTGTGGAACCTGTTCTTTTTTTGTGATCGATGAACTGTTCGAACCAATACCAGAAATCCTTTTCAATCGGAATTTCCTGAGTCGGTTCTTCACTGAGTCGAAGTCTTTCTTTCAATGTTTGCTTGATAAGTATTTTTAATCCTTGTTTGTCTGGCATAGTGCCCGTGCGCATATGATTATAAATTGTATCTTCTACGAGCTTTTTGATGAAAGACAAATGCTCATTGTAAGTGTCGCAATAATGGACACTGGATCGAACTACTTTTTTTTGATTGTTCCATGCTTCGGGAACTACGCTGAGACCTGTGGAAAATTTTAGTCGCTCGTTGTTCATATTTAATAATAGCACAATGAGAGTATTTCCTTTACTATTGGGCTCGCGAAGAATAAATTTTAGAGTCATATTAGAATTTTTTTTGAACTCTAAAGGTAAAATTCAGGGTGCCGAAATGGGTGCAGAATTTTGCGATTCAGGGGAGTCTAACTGAATTCAACAAAACACAATCAACTGATTTATAGAAGAGGTAAATATGGCTGAAACCAGCCACAGGCAAGGACTGCCGACCGTCCCGACCGCCAGCTTACAGTGAAGCCTCCAGAAATGGGGGCTTTTTCTTTGACCGTGGCGCGGTTTATTTATCCCGATATCCAGCGATAGTGAATTACCTCATAATATTCGACCAATGAAGTAACACAAATATCTTCACTCTTGAAAATCGGCCGTGAATTCAAACATACCAAAAATGCAATGAAGCCCGGGTGCATTATCAGCAAAAAGTGTCATGGAAATTGAAACCACGAAATAGACCATTTAGTCGAAAATTGTATTTTTTGAGCTGGTTATGACTTTGCCGTATTCGACTGTTGCAAAATCCCATCAGCCAAAGCGCATATTTATCTGTTTTCTAGATTTCAAATTCGGAACAATTGATATGACTGATAAAAATTGACCAGGAAACGCTGAAATAACTAGACATGAAAACCCAGAATTAATAATTCAGCGAATATCAACTTTCAACTCAATGGTCCTTATTTACCAAATGAGCCGCGAGGCGTGGGAACAAAACTCGTGAATTTTTGAGAAGTTGCGGCCAACAATGATTTGTCCGTGTTACTTAAACATTTCTTCAAAATATGATTTTGTTTCTTTATCCCATAGAATCAATCGGTCTTTTCGTAGTTCTTTTAACACCGGAACAAAATCCTTCGGTACACTATCATCAAGGATTGCTATGATCAATATGCCACTTGTCCTTGTAAGAATTGTATAGACATAATTAGCGACCTCGTCTTCGTGTTCGGTGGCGACCCTGGTTGACCAAATGACGCACCTCTTTTCCATACCCTTCAGTCTCAGAATTGAATCAGTCTCAGCACAATCCGGAACCAGCTGATTCATGGCCATTCTTAATTCTTTATCACGCTCAAGAATTGTAACTCTTTGTTTCACCCTCGAAGTGAAATCGCATATATCATACAAAGAATACGCTTGCACAACTGCCATGATTTTTTCTGCCAGAACTTTTATCGATTGGCCATAAACAATTATTGGCCTGGCCCCGGGGGGTGCCCCCTTGTAGGGTGTGATAATATCTGCTTCCTCATTTTGATTCAACTTAATACTCCCAGAAATGGGTTTAATGCATTCACTTATCCTAAATGGTAATCTATATGACCCCGCTAATCGATGCCAATTGAAGTTGCCCATCTTAGATGATTTGCTAGTGTCACGAGGACTATCAGCACTTTTTCCAATATGAACTGCCTGAGCATAATCACCAGCAATAACTATATTATTACTGTCACTAAGCATGCGATAGAAAATTGCGTAATCCGCTTGAGTACAATCTTGAAATTCATCAACAAAGACATGAGTAAAAACACCTCTGCTTTCCTCATCAGCTAAATCTCGCAGAAATTTCAAACGCCTAAAAATGATAGAGCTTGTATTTGAAGCGAGTAATCTTTTTTCATACTCTTCCAATATCATCCTTACCACTTTTCTCTGATTTTCCTGAAGCGGTTGCTTCCTTCCTCTTCTGGACACATTCTCATATTCATCATAGGAAGCCACCATGAGTCCATATTTCACACGATGATATTCTTCCAGTAAAAATGTTGGCCTAAGATGATAATCTGACTGACTCAAATTTCTTATTTCCACCGGAAGCCCATCAACGATTTCCTGTATCAATTTCTTGTGATACGAATCAAATTGAAGGTTATCCTGAACATTTCCAACTCTGGTTGGAAGCACATCAAAATGCATCAACTGAACATTAGCTACTTGACTTCCCTCGAAAATGAAATTCGAACACTCCCCAATTCTTTGTATCTTATATCTGGTCATATCAAGCAAGGACTCCAACCAAGAACCCAGGGATGCCAAAAGCTGCTTATTGAAAGTTGTAACCAAAATCCTCAAATTCGAATTATAGTTTTGCGAAACAATCAGATTCTTGATTCTCTCGGTTATCACAATGCTCTTTCCGCATCCAGCCGGTCCAACAATTACGGTTGGCCTGCCATCGTTTTTTGCTGCTTCACTCTGATCTCTACTAAGTTTGACTGCTGTTCGCGCAATACTAGGGGGATTGTAGATTTGTAAAGAGGAGGTTGTAGACACCTCTAAATCAAGTTCAATGGCAGATTTGGTGAGGACGGTTCCTGACAAACTTCTATCATCCCAAGTTGGCTTATTGGGAAACTTAATGCCAATTAACTCCTGAATATCTTGTCTTGCCTGATGCGTTTTCGTCATCTCTCCGTGAAAGGTTAGTGATGTCAAAGTTGAATCAACTGAAAAACCTTGAGATTTCAGCTCTGTCGTTATCTCATTTAAGTATTGCATTTTCTGAGATTGAGTACTTGTTAGTAGCAACAGTTTTGATGCGTTGAAAGTGCGTATGAGATCACTAAAGTCTTTTCGTATCTCATCCTTGTTTTCGGTATGATCGAAAAGATAGCTGGCAGAAATCCACGAATTCGACACACTATAATTTGTTGGATTAGACCATGAATTAAGATGATATTCACTATCCAACTCTCCAGACGCTGGAAATTTTGAAACGAACTCAGGCCAAAGATAAGTTCTGCAGAAATCCAACATGAAGGGACTGGTGTCTACATTGATCACTTTAAATTTTGGAACCGCGATTCCACTTCTGCTGAATGCCATTAGACATAGTGCGATTGCACATTGCACCGCTCCAGTTCCTGCACCCAAATCAAATAGAGTAATAACCTCTGAATTCTGTCTGTTCTTGTACAAGACTTCCGCAAAGAAACGAATAAAAGTATTCACCCTTCTTCCGTGATACCATAAGGCATATGAAAATCCAATACCCGGTCTGTCGTAGCATAAGTCTTTTCCCATTGATAGATTGTAAGATTCACGGTTACATTCATCAATATCGAATACGAAATTGGGATTGCCAGAATTTTTCATGTAATATCTGGCAGCTGAGGTCTTAATAATATCATCCAATTCGTCTTTCTGAGATTGAATGTGGTCTAGTATAGTTTGTAAGTCTGTCATATGGGTGAAAATCCGTCTTTGCCAATTCCAATGTCGGGTATGTATTTCTGCATGATGCCAAGGACTCTTTTGTATTCTGTTTCACCCCAATTGAATTCATCCAATAAGACTTTGGCTTCTTCTCTCGTTCCTGCAACGAATTTCCCGCGATCCCTATGAAACGGTTGTATGATATATTTTTTTATCCCGGTATTCAACAAATCATTTGCAAAAGCCTCCGGGTCTTCAACTGGCAATAGAGGTGTCAATGTAATGCACGACATAATTCCGGCATCATGAACTTCTTTAATCGCAGCAATTCTGACCTTGTTGCTCGGGCAAAATGGTTCGAATGTCTTTCTAATCCTTTCATTGTCTGTCGTAATTGTCATGTTCACCTGAGCAATTTCGAACTTCGACAATAAATCTATATCGCGTGTTACTATCGGACTTCTGGTCTGAATAACTAACCTCACTTTATGAAAGTCAAGTAATTCTTGCAATAGACTTCTCGTTAAATTTAATTCGCGTTCAATTGGTTGATAGGGATCGGTAACACTTGACACATAAAGTGTCTTATCAATGAGTGGTTTCTTTCTGAATTTTCTAAGTAGTTCTAAGGCATTTTCCTTGACTGTTACCCAATAACCCCAATTGTCCATTTTCAATTTGTCCCTTGAAAAAAATGCCGCATAACAATAGGTGCATCCAAATGAACAACCACTATATGGATTTAAAGAATAGTCATACCCTTCCATGAATCCGGAAGTATTCGTCAGAATGCTGCCTGCATTGGCATAGGATATTTCCGCATGACCAATTTTCTTGCGTTTCTCATCGTTATTATCGAATAAATTAACTTGCATCATGTCCTAACCATTAATTGAATCCATCCGGCCAAAGCTTTAGTGCAGATTTTTTTGCCAAACGATTATTCCATCGTTCACCTCCCAAATTTAAACTCTCCGCTCGCAATTGCAGATAGAAAGTCGCTTGAATTTTCTCATACCATCAGATTGTCTACAACAGCGCTGTTAAGATTAAGCCCCACTCTCCTCCCCATAATCATCATAGGACGAACTTGAAAAATATCTTCCGCGGTCGTCAAGCATGCGATGATCATCCCTGGATGCATCCAGTTTCCTTTCTCGCGCTCTCTCATCATTTCCGTTGTGCAAGGCCGGTGGCGATGAAGTCTTAGCAACTTTCTTTCGCGTTTTGCCAGCCTTATATTCTATAGTTTTATACTCTGCACGATTTTGGCGAACATCATCCAATGAGACCGATTCTATGCGCATACCCGGACATTTTTTCTGGTGTCTGAACAAATGTTTGGTTTTGACGTGTATCGAACATCCACTGCAAGCTAACCATTCTTCCGCCAATGCATTTACAGGATATGGGCTTGATGGCATGGTACCATCCGTTAAGTTTTCAAATGGGCCATCAGTCACTAACTCATGTAAAAGGTTTTCAAGTCCTTTGATGCGTGCCAATGCAGAGGGCGTTAGCCGATTGCCATTCAAGTTGTGCAACCACGTTGTCAACTCATCCATGATTTTCTCGAGCTGGAGCTGATGGATTTTGCTCATGTTGTTATGAATGGATTGGTGAATGAAGAATAGTGATGCTAAAATATGTATTACGAACTGTCAGCACATCAATATTTAAATGATCATTTCATGCTTGTCGAAATAATCGATGATGTGAAGAGAGAGCGTAATAAGAGCTTACGCTCTTCGAACAAGCGGTTGGACGCTCGTGACGCTCATTCGTTTGCGCCTCATTGCGTAAGACTGTCAATCAGATTCATTTCATGGTATTTAGTGAAAATTTCGCCACAGCTGACCACGGAATTACAGCTCAGATTGATCACCCCAAATATCAGTTAAGTGAGTTGAACATTTGGGACAATTTAAAGCAGTGAAATCCGCATCAGGTGCGGTTCGCTGACAGGCAAGCTCCTTCAAAATATTTCCAAATTAGACCTTACTTGTGTCTAGTCAAATGGAACCGGAATTCAGAGGTCAACTGTTATGGAATTTCCACTATAGCGATTGATAATGTAGATACTATGTGCTTCCACCTGATATCGGAAATATTGTGGGATGCCGACACAAAAAAGTCCTAAAGTGAGGACTTCAGGAAAGCTGTCTTGACTCTTTTTGCATACCCGAATAAACGACCCATAAAAGCTAATGAAGCAAATTAATTTTTCCTCACTCATTACTCCCCAAAAAATAAATCGCGTGCAACGGCAGCAAATTTTTATCCTCATCTACCATTTTGGGATAGAACTCTTGCCAAAGACCTATGAAATTGTCGATGTCCAATAGTTTGATATGCCGATGACTTTCTCTGGCAGAACGTTCGGCTTCTGAAGTGAAATAGCCTGAAGTAACAAATAGTCCAATATCGCCATCTTTGTTCAAGAGGCCTGTTAAACTGCGAATATCATCCACGGGAACCGAAGCATCTGGTCGGTGTTTGACTTGTACTTTTAGTCTTGGTGACGTTGCGCCAAGTGGATCGCTGAACGCGACGATGTCCAATCCGCCGTCTTTACCTTTAGGAGAAATGAAAGGGGTGTGATAGCTCATCGCTCTTAACAATGCGGCAACCAAATCTTGAAACTCATAAGCGTTCTTGCTGCGAATGAAGTCCTTGATTCCCGACATTGATTGTTCCTCTAGCAAATCGAGGTTGGCCTTTTGCGATTGTGTGGTATTCTCAACTAATTCTGCAGGTTCAGCATCTTTTGTTGTTTCAACTTTTGATTTGTTTTCTTTATTCTCTGATGCCCACGAGCGATACAATCTTGAAGCATTCTCCAACATTTTTACAGGACCTAGTTCTATGGCCTTATCGCCTTCATCCGTCAGGTACCAAATGCCTTTGTGCTTTCTGATATAGCCCGCTTTAATGGCGTCAATGGTATAAAAATGCAGTATAGCAATCCACCGCACATATCCGGTCTTTTCATATATTTCCTTCTCCCAATCATTCAGGTCATTCGATTCGCGGATTCTTTCAATCACTTGTTTGCCGGGCAATTGTCCGCCAGCCTCTTTGAGAATTTTCAATGTGGCAAATAGATTCTTGGCGGCCGAGCGTTTGGAAGGGGCGAGAGTGTTTAGGTCTTTGGACATAGTTCCTTTGTTGGTTAGATTTAATTGAGATGAGAGCAGATGCTGTTGACACTAGATTCGGCCGAGCAATTCTAATCAAACAGCTTGGGAATATGTTCCCTCTGTAAATCGTCAAATTTATGCATTATTAAAAATAGGGTTTCCAATGAGGCGAAGTCTGGATGACTGAACCTTGGATAGTTTCCGTTAAGACGACTTAAATGAAATGACATATTAATAGTTGCGAGTCCACTGTAGTAACAAGGACTAAATTCTCGAAACAGTTTTGAAAGAAGAATTGACTTTTCTTGATTTTCTAAAGAGCCATGGTTGAATTTATGGAGAATTGCAGCCAACGAGAATTTGACATGCAGAGTTATTTTTCTCTTTTCTTCTGCAAGATAAAATTTCAACAAGTATTCTAAATATTTGTCTTCATGAGAACCTGTTTCTCTCATATACATCATTGTGTCTTCTTGTATCGCATGTAAAAGTTCTTTCACACTGAAATTGCTTCGCGTTTGTGACAAGTAACTGCAGAATTCTTCAATGAGTTCTTTTGTGATGTGATAGTCCTGCGATGCTATCGCAATCTCATTCTGCTTTTTCATTGATTCAGCTTGAGATTTAAGTTGGATCCGGTTTTCTTCTAATTCAATTCTCTGTTGAATGATTTCAATTTTTTGACCGAGGTAAACAACAAATACCAAAATAATTCCGGCGGCGGACCATAACACTCCCGTTGTGCCACTGATAGATGTGGCTAAATCTTCCATTTTCCAGTCGCAAATTTCCGTACATTTTAACCATGTTGGGATGAATGCAGCTACCCCTAAAAATGCAAATAGCGTTACTATAAATAGCCAGATTTTGCGGCTGAGCTCAATGCGTTTTATAATTCTTTCATTTGTCATGGTTTTGTGTAGAATTTGGGTGAAGCAAATATGGGAGAATATTCAATTCTAATTTACATACTAATCTACTAATTCGTTCAATAATGGATTCAGGGTCGAAAACCATTACTAAGTTCTGCTTGACAATATTGTCTCTTTGTAATTACCTTACAATTCACTGATCTACTATTGCATAAAGTATGGCATAACTTAGTTGTATTTTTTTATCATTCCTTTTGTTTCTTCGCTCCATGACTTTGTCCAAACTCATTGATAATTCTTCAGATTCTTTTTCACTCAAAAAAAGGCTTTCTGAGCTGCTGGCTTCTGAAAAATACACCGAAATATCCATAGCCACAGGATACTGGGATTTACCTTCCATTGTTGACCTTTTTGCGGAATTAGAAGCTTTTTTAGGGCGTGGCAATACAACCTTCCGACTATTGATTGGTGAAGAGCCAACGGTAGCCAGCTATCAGGTCAGAAACAAAGAGATTCAGAATCCGACTTTTCCTCAGCGTTTCATAAAACGTGATCTTGAAGATCTCGACTTGTTACCAGAATTTCAAAAAGCGGCGAATTTGATTTCAAAATTCACAAAGGAAAATGCGGGTGTCTGCCAATTTCAGATCAGAATTTATCGTAAACACTTTCTCCATGCGAAATGTTATATCGCAGGTTCTCAAAATGAAAATGCAGTCGGAATCATTGGCAGTTCGAATTTCACTCGAAAAGGACTTTCCGGTAATCTGGAATTGAACCAATTTGAGGACAACAACGCCACAGTGAATTTTATTCGAAAAAATGATTCACAACATCCTTCCCACAGATCATGGTTTGAGGATCTCTGGAACGAATCGGAAGATTGGACGCGAGAATTTCGTGAAGAGCTGTTGGATGTTTCCAAGCATGGAAGTTTGTGTTTCAGTCCTTATGAAATGTATATCCACGCCTTGTATCGAATATTCCAACAAGATCTGATGGATGAATTGAATGAAGTTGTGTCGAATGATCCTGATCCCTCCAAGCCTCAACTCTTAAAATTTCAGGTTCAAAATGCAAATTCAATTATTCGCAAACTGGAACGACAAGGAGTAGCCATGCTCTCGGATTCGGTGGGATTGGGAAAGACCTACACCGCTCTGAAAGTTGTGGATTATTATAAGAACAGCCCCGAGAAAGGACAACGTGTGGTCATTATTTGCCCGGCCGGTTTGATTCCTCAATGGAAAACTGCATTCAACGATTTTGGCATTCTTCCGCCGGAAATTTTGAGTATGCAAAATGTGGAGGAAATTAAAAGCTCCAAAAGTTTGCTCCAGAATATTCCTGTAGGATTATTTGTTTTTGACGAAAGCCACAATATGCGTTCTGGAGCCGGACAACGTTTTCAGACTTTCATCGAATGGAGAATGGCTAACCCGAATGCCAAGACTTTACTTGTAACCGCAACACCAATCAACAATCAACTCACCGATCTTACGAATCAGGTGAACATGGCACTGGGTGGCGAAGTGGTCAAACTCGGGAAATTTTATGACAAACAGCGGCAACGGTATGATACCATTGAAGAGCGTCTCAAATTGATTCGACTGAATATTCAACGGCAGATTAGAGAAACAGGAGCAGTCAATTATGAGCATCTTAAAGATCAGTTGCGACCTATGCTCAATAAATTTATTGTTAGAAGAACCAGACAAGGTATCGAAAACGAATATCCCGATGGTTTGCTTATCAATGGTAAATTGGAAAAATTCCCGGATGCACGACCTTTCAATCTTGAATACCAATTGCAAAATGAATTCAAGAATCCATTGCTCGATCTGGCAATTCCATTTCCCGCGCTAAAGGAAGCATACCTGTCAAGAATTGAAAGTTTACTTGAGCTCGATTATTTCGCTCATCCACTTGACTTGCTGCATCACACCGAAAAACGAGAGAAAGCTATTGCGTCTTCGCTCGAAATAATCTATTCGGGAATTTTGTCTCTTGGTTTTCCTTGTTATCGCTACAATATTTATCAATGGCGGTTCTATGGTCAGCGTATTAGTGAGATGGAATTGAATGTAGATGAAAACCGGGAACTATCCAGGCAAACGGGTATATATGGCATTTTCAGGACGATTTTTCTGAAGAGGCTGGAGTCTTCTTTGCATTCTATATGGCTTTCACTGAATAACTATGAGGGCAAGCTTTTGCAATTTCAAGACAAGCTCAATACGATCAACAAAATTGTTTCGGTCAAAGACATAGCCCGGTTGAATGAACTGATTGCTCTGTACAACGAACAAAGCAGCGATGAAGATGAACTTGATTTTGACATTCCTGAATTCGAGACCGATAAAAAAATAAACTTGATTGATGCTGATCCGGCCGTTTTCAGAATTGATATTCTTAAGGCAGATATTGATAAGGATCTTCAAATTATTGCTGTGCTCAGACAGCAAGTTTCCAAATTAATGGAACATGACAATAAGCTTGTTCAGTTGGCTAACAAGTTAGATGAACTCTCCGATCAAAAGGTTTTGGTATTTACCTATTTCGCCGACACTTTAAAATACCTCAATGATAAATTGCCATCCCTGCTCAGGCAAAAACGAAATGTGGAATTCGCGTTAGGCAACAAAAATGAAATCGAGAATTTTGCTTGTCGTTTTGCGCCTCTGTCCAAAAAGTATGAAGTAAAGTCCAACGAAAAAGAAATTGATGTTTTATGTGCGACTGATAAATTAAGTGAAGGACAAAATCTTCAGGATTGCGGTATCATTATCAATTATGATCTTCATTGGAATCCGGTAAGGATGATCCAGCGCAACGGTCGTATCAACCGACTTGGGACCAAACACAAAGAAATTTCAATTTATAATTTCCGACCGACAGAACAATTAGAAAGTTATTTGTTGCTGATCCGGAAGCTCCAGGCAAAAATTGATTTGATCCGCTATACCATCGGAAGTGATCAGAGCGTGTTGGATGAAGAACCCATGCCACAAGATTTCACCGAAGATTTATACAGCCGTGATGAGAAAAAAAGAATTGCGGCACTCAAAAAAATCCATGAGACTTCCGAGTTGATTGGAGCCGAAGATATTCACATGGACAATCTGCGTGCATTCAACAATAACGAAGACCTCGACGAGTCCTATCAAAGGTCCATTTATGAAATGCCCCGAGGTAAGTGGGGAAAAATCTCCATGCCCAAGCCTGATGACGAATTCGCGCATATTGCGCATGTTTCTGATCAATCCGGTGAAGCTGGTTATTTCGTTTCATTGAGTGAAGCCGGTGAGTCCGTCGTATTAAGCACGGAAGAGGGTTTGAATTATATCCAGACAGGTAGCGAAGACAATAAGAGATTCAAGGATGTTTTTACCAACAAACCACTTCATGAAAGAAGATTTCGTGAAACACTGCCTGAAATTACCATCAGTAATCCCGAACGTGAACCCTATAATGAGTCTCAGGTGGCTGTGATCAGTGAAATCTTTGTGAAGATGGAGGAATATGGTTTTCCTGAGGTTCAGATTCAGCAAGTCTACACGATTCTATACAGCAGCGAGAATATTTATGTGAATAAGGAAATGATGAAGCTGGTGAGGGAAACCGGTAGGTTGCTGCGGAATGGCAAGTCCATTTCCAGTGAATTATTGGATCGATTTGTCCAAAAATCAGCTTTGACGGCTGCGAATGTTGAAAACGAAAGGCCTCCTTTAACGGAGATTCTTCAAATATTTGTGCGATGACTATTGAGAAGATCAACGATTTGCTGCAGGCACTTCAATCCAAACCCGGAGAGGAAAGCGTAATGGAAATAGCCTATGCATTGATGGATTGGATGAAGATTGAGCGGGCCGAAAGACCCAAACCCATTCAGCCAAGCACAGAAAGATTGCGGGGATACCTGCAAACCCGAAAGGTTTTTAAACAACCTGATCTGGTGGACTTGAGTGCACCCGGGCAAACCATGTCGGTGCGGATGGGTTCGCTTAAAAAAATTCAGAAAAATTCGATGCATTTTCTGGTGGACAAATCTCCGGGAATGTCGGCATGGCAAAATGAGCCTACCGTTATCCGAAAGATGTCTGCGAAACCGTACATGGTGCATTTTGTGACGGATGCGCGTTACGATCGGCTATTGCTCGTATTGCACCAGAACGGACAAAAACGCATCATGACTTTGCGTGCACGCCTCTCGCAAACGCAATACAACCGCATACTTAAGGAACTCAAAGACATTGCTCTGATTCAGAGCAAATACGAAATTCAGGAGAAAGCATGGAAAAGTATGGACCTCAAAGAGGTCAACAAACTTTTCTACAAAGAAGTAAAAGTGAGATATGATGCGCTGGTGGCCATGTTGGCGCCTGCTTCCATTGCTGATAGGAAGAAGAAGGAAGAGGAATCAGATAAAACAACAGAGGCACACAAACAATTTGCTGTGCGACTGATAGGCCGTTATATTTTTTGTTGGTTTTTAAAGGAGAAAGAAATTATAGCGCCAGAGATAATAAGCAGTAAAGCAATTGAAAGCACTCCTGATTTTTTTAATCGTGTTTTGCGTGTTTTGTTTTTTCAGGTACTTAACAAACAACCCTATCCAAAAAGAGAATTGCCTGAAGAAGTCCCTGCGGACTTACTACCACATTTTCATCGCATCCCCTATCTCAATGGCGGCTTGTTCGATCCATCGGATGAAGACAGAATGTTTGCTGAGCTGGAATTGAATGATTGGCTCCACAACTTTGTAAAGAACGTATTGGAAGAATATGACTTTACCGTGGACGAAAGCAGCCCCAGTTACCAGCAGATAGCTATTGACCCGGAGATGTTGGGTCGCATATTTGAAAACCTTCTTGCCAGTATCAATCCGGAAACGGAGAAACTAGCCAACGAGCGCAAAGCTTTTGGAGCATTCTATACACCTAGAGAAATTGTTGAATACATGGTGGACCAGAGTCTTAGGACTTATTTGGAAACCCATTTGCTACCACCTGAAAATGATGATGAAGAAATAGATACCGAGCCATCTATGGTGAAGGAAGGACCCATGAATCTTTTCAGCACAATACAACCTAAGCAACTTTCCCTTGGAGAAAATAAAGATGTGGAAAAACGCGCACACAAATTGTTGCGTGAAGGAGAATATAAAAGGATCCGAGAAAAATTGGATAAACTTTTTGGTGGAAGTGGGGACGAAAAATTATTCAATGAAAAGGAAGCGGATGAAATTCGTAGGCTGCTGAACAACTGCAAGGTATTGGATCCTGCGTGTGGTTCTGGAGCTTTCCCAATGGGGATTCTTTACAAAATAGAAGAATTACTGGAAGCAATCGGAACCACAAAAAGTAAATATGAATTGCGCAAAGAGATATTGAGTCATAATATTTATGGAGTGGATATAATGCCAATGGCGGCGGAAATCAGTCGATTGCGTGCATGGCTAGCGTTGGTAATGGTTAGTGATTATAAAGCGAATGAAACCAGAAATAATTTCAATGTAAAGGCATTACCAAATCTTGATTTCAAATTTGTTTGTGCAAATACTCTGGTAGACATTGGATATGACAAATTTTTCGCTCTTGTCGAAAAAAGCAACAATTCCGCAATGATAGCGCTCGCTGATCAAATAAAAAGACTTGCTGAGATAAAGAATGAATATTTTGATGCTGCGAATAATCACATTGATAAAAGTCAATTGCGTGAGGAGTTTGAAAATCGTAAGATCGGTATCAAAGGAATGACTGAAACGCTCGGAAAAAATTATAACATAGAGAAATTTCTTGATCGAGTGGATGAGTGGACACCATTTGACGATAGCAAGGCCTCGCCTTTTTTTTCATCAGCATGGATGTTTGACATTTCGGATGGTTTTGACATTGTTATTGGCAATCCGCCTTATGTGAGACAAGAGGATGCTAATATTGATAAGAAATATTTTCAGAATGCATTTGAAACTTTTTCGGGAAAAGCGGATTTATATGTCTTCTTTTATGAGCGAAGCATAAAACTACTCAAAAATCTCGGATCATTGGTATTTATAACATCTTCAAAATTTCTGAAGGCGGCATATGGCCTTCCCTTACTGATGTATTTGGTGGATAGAACCAAACTGAATGAGGTTATTGACTTTAATGATTTACCATTATTTGATGGTGCAACAGTTTATCCAGTTATAATTTCTGCTACAAGACAAAACGCAAATAATTTTCGATTTACTTATTTTAATTTGAAAGAACTTCCAAATGAAAGAATTCAAGAATTCTTATCACATGGTCAGAGTCTTAATTTGACAAAATCTAAGTTCGTAAAAGACGGCTACAAGTTTTTGAACGACTCAACAAGTGCAATCGTGGAAAAAATGCGGAATGGAACTGCAGACCTTGGCAAATTATATCCGACGCCATTGGTAGGGGTAAAAACTGGTTGTAATGAAGCGTATATCACTTCCATAGATTCACCTATGACCAAGGGCTATTTATTCGGGAAGGACATAAAGAGATATCAGCAGCCAGCTGCTCGTGAAAGAATAATATTTCCGTACTCTCATGACTATAAACTTCTTGAGGAAAACAAGAAGGATTTAGCTTTCATACAATTAAATGAATGGAAAGACAAACTCGCTAACAGAGCAATAATTAAAGAGGGTTTGAAGACAGGTGGCAAAAAATGGTTTGAATATCAACAAATAAATAAGACTTTGAATTATGCCGAGGAATATATCGTTTATCCAAATGTTTCTAGTGGCAATCAATTTACGCTTACAAAAGGGTCCGTTATTGATATGACAGCTTTCATTATTAAATCAAAAAGTAGATTTTTACTTGGGGTGTTGAATTCGAAACTTATTGAATTCCTCATGAATATAATGGGAATTGAAAGAAGAGGAGGATACATAGAGTACAAATCACAATACGTTGAAAGAATTCCATTACCCATAGTTTCGATAGAGGGACAAGATCGTATAGCAGGGTTAGTCGACAAGATTCTCAATGCAAAAGCGGCGGACCACAAAACCGATACAAACATGCTTGAGCGCCAAATTGACATCATGGTCTACCACTTATACAATTTTACCATAAACGAAGCGCGCGTAATAGATGAAACTGTAAGTGAAGAGGAGTGGGAGAAATACAAATTAGAAACCTCAACTGAAAGCTATGGCAAAAAGACAAAGCAATGAGTTGAAAACCGGGAATTCTTATTTCGATGGTATTTCCACCTCGCATATTTATGCGCATTTTAAAAATGGAGTTTTTATTGATAGTGATACAAAGGAAGCTGTTAAACTCGAAGATGGAGCATATGTTCGGATAACTGTTTCCAATTCACGCGTTCCTAAAGAAATTGCAAATTATCATATCGAACGAGAACCCTGGACGGTGGATGCAGGCAAACAGTTTTACTTCGAAATGCAGATTGACCGAAATTATTTTCGTTTCATTGTTGTTACAGAAGACCCAATCTTGTTCAAGCAAGATGGCCACAAACCTGCCAAATTGGTCATCCGGGAATGCACTGTGGTGGCAAAACAAGACAGGTACGGCGAGAAGTCTTTTCAATTTGAACCCATCAAAGCAAAATCGTTTAACGAGGCTTTCAGGTTGACTTCGATTAGATTTCGATCAAACACTTCTTCACATTCTTGTAATGTTTACCGGGATTTTAGGGACGTGAAGATGGGAAGGACGCTAGATGGGTGGAGGGATTTACCTGTTACTAAGACTGCCTGACGAATTAATTTTACATTGAAAGTTTCCAATTCTTGAATACGACTAAACCTTATCCAAAAAGACTTCAAAAGCTTTTAAAGGACAAAAAATTTGACATTGCACTCAAAGAACTTGAGGGTGCCATCACCGATAATGGAAATCTATTCGCAATGGACCCAACAATTCTTGAGTACCGAAGAGAATTGTGGTTGATGAGAATTGAAATTCTGCGAAGTATTGGTAGACAATCGGAAGCATTGGCCTGGATCTGCCTTGAGTGCGATCTCAATCCGACAAATGTTTTTGCAACAGCTTTAAAAAATCAACTTAAACTAGAACTGAATCTGACGGATAGAAATGATTTTGAAACCAAACTCAATTCTAAATCATCCGCAGACAAATGGATGGGTCTCGCCGGAATGCGCCAACTGAAAGCGACGCTTGAATCGAATGTGGTGCTCCCAATTTTAGAGCGGTCGTTATATGAAACATATAAAATATCGGTGCCGAATGGTGTACTTTTTTATGGACCACCAGGATGTGGGAAAACTTTTCTGGCAAAAAAATTGGCGGAACGATTGAAAAGGAAATTTTATGCTTCTAAACCATCTGACTTCGGAAGTCAATATGTGCATGGAACACAAGAGCGAATGAAAACAGTATTTGAAGAAGTTGCAAAGCAAGGTCCTTCCGTTTTGCTTTTGGATGAATTGGATGCTCTGGCACCGGATAGAAAGCAGGATAACCTACATCATCATTATCATTCTGAAGTCAATGAGCTTCTTACTCAACTTGACAGAGCATCACGACGAGATATCTTAATCGTTGGCACAACCAATCATTTGGAAAAAATCGATGACGCTGTTCTTCGCTCAGGACGTTTTGATTGCAAAATTTATGTTGGTCCGCCTGATTTTGAAGCCCGGGTGGAAACATTACAATTATACATGAATGATCGCCCGCAGGAATTTATTGATTGGGATATGATTGCCGAAAATACGGAGGACAAATCTTACGCTGATTTAAAACTCCTAATAGATAATGTTGCTAAAAATGCACTGCAATCGAAGGAACTGATTGGAATGAAACAGTTTTATGAAATACTGGAATTGGGTTAATCTTTCGATAACTGCAAAATTGCAATACTTGAATGCATTGCAATATGGTACAACAAGAACAGAAGACATGCCACTTTAGGAGTCTTAATCATTTATGAATTTGAAGAATTTAAAAAAAATTAAAATGCGGCTTAACTCTTTATCCGGCTTTTTGTTGCGAGTGCATTATACATGGCTTAATAAATTGATATAGTTAAGGACATTAAGTCTGCAGCAGCAAATTCAAGTGTTGCTTTCCTATGCTGTTCTCGTTTTTAGCGGAAATGCTTTCTTTTAATTTCGTACTTTGTTGAAGAGGTATTTATTGGTAACATGAACTAATTTTGAGGGATATAAATTCAATTATGCCCGAATTTAATGGATTGATTGCACAATACGCAAGAGATATTCAATGCCAGCCTAAGGATTTCAGAACTTATCTCGGGGAAAGGGTAAGAGGCGCCATTGCAACTGTGGATTTTCAGAAGTGGTATTTATTGAAACAGAGCGAAGTAGAGACGTGGAACGGAGATAATCTCACTGCAAATTACATTACTTCCTATGGAACTGAAATCGATCTTGCACGATATCAATTGGATAATGATCCCTTTAAGAAGGAACATTTTTATGAAATTACAGCAAGTCCGTCTAACCCAAAATATAAATTCAAAAAAATGATCATTCTGGGAGCAGGCGCTTCATATGATTGTTTGTCATCAACTGCTAGCGCTCTCCCAAGACTGCCCGTGTCCAATGCTATTTTCAAATCGGATCCTTTTCAGTTAATTGACGAGTTTTATCCGGCGGTTAGGGGGAAATTTTCGAGTCTAGGCGTTGCTAGAAATCTTGAAGAATATTTAACCAAAAGATGGGATAGATTGGTGCAAAAGACGAGAAGAGAGGAGTTAGCAGAATTGATGAATATTCAATTTTATTTACATCATCTTTTTCTTGCGTACTCCCATCAGTACTATGGAAACAAGGATTGTAATTATAGGGCTTTGGTTGAAGCTATTAGCGATTATTGTTCGGATACGGGTGAAAAGGTTGCTGTGGTATCTTATAACTATGATTGTCTTTTTGAACAGGCAATAGAAGATCGATATGGTCAAATCAATGTTATTCAGGATTATATTGCAAATGACTCAAGGCCAGTTTCAATTTTTAAACCGCATGGCTCTTGCGATTGGGTAAGGCCTATTAAGGGTGAATACAATCGAAGGATTAATGCTAATTATGGTGTAAGAACAGATACTGCTATAAGGATAGCTACTTTAGCTACTGATCTATACAAAAACAAATTCACATTAGCTGATATTCACGATCTTACTGGAAATGATTTATTGCTATTCCATAAAATAACAAGAGAAAAGCATAAGTATTTTCAACGTAGCTTAAGTGCGCGAGAATTAAAAACTGAAAGATTCTACTGGCCAAATATGTTACTACCTTACAATAAGAAGGATGAGTTTGTTATGCCGTATTTCCACCAGTTTCATTTGGATGAAGTCCTCTCCCAGGTTGAAGAAATGTTGATCATTGGTTGGAAAGGCGAAGAAAGGGCAATGGAAAATAAATTCAAAGAGAAAATAGGGGATCGACAAATTAAAGTAACCTCTATAGGAAGTCCGTCAGAATTAAAAATAGACAAATCTGAAGAAGAGATATTTAAGAATTTGAATAAATCAATGAATATTGAATTTGAGAGTCTGAGAATAGGTTTTAGTGGATTTATAAAATCGGTTGTGGACACGGGTGAATTATTTTTCCAATAGGACACTATTACATATTCAAGAAAATGGAAGGATGAGAACTTAATACAATTCTGGATATGGCTGGGAAGACATTTGTAAATTGATTTTATAAATTGTAATAAATCAGAAAGAGTTTCTTTCCGACGATATGGTAATGATCGAAGATGCCATTTGAGTTTAATTTATGACATTGTGTGTTGGAATCATCAGCCAGTTATTTTCAATGGAAATTGGTTCTCCTCGCAAATCCTTTATGTAGCTGTGGTGGAAGCAAATAGCACCGATTCTTTTCCTACCCTTATCTTAGCCTCCCATGTCCCAATCCCCTCGCGCCACTGAACTTCGCTGGATTCGAAATTTCCATAAGTCCTCTTTTGTGAATAAGGAAGAAGGAAAGCTGCGGTTGGATTTAACGCATCAATTGTACTATGGCAAGTCCAGTTCTCTTTATCCGGAGGATTTGCCTCATGGTTATCAGCTGTTTTGTAATAGTCAACGTGAGTTGGATTTAGAAGAATTTATAGACAAGATTGTTGGTTTTTTGAAAGTTATTGGGATCACAATTACTCCTTTTTCGCTGAAAGAGTTTATCGGCAGATATCCTGAACATTCTGACGTATTGGTGAGAAAAGTGGGTTACATACTCAAGAAGTTGGCTCATGGATATCATACGAATGTTGATTCACCTTTTGCTGAAAATTACGGTGATATTGGTTATCTCATTAAGATCGACTCGGGCAATGCGATGAATGGTATACAATCAACCATATTCGATGATTTGCCTGTTGCCAGTGTTTATCGGAAACGTCAATTGCTTCCTGATGGCTATGGAGAGACTCCTGAAGTGGCAGAATTATTTCAACGCTTAAAGAGGTCTAATGAGAGCGTATTTCTAACTGGAAAGGCGGGAACAGGTAAGACTACTTTCATCGACTATTTCAGAAGTGCATCCGGCAAAACCAGTTTAATATTGGCATTTACGGGTATTGCGGCAATCAATGTTGGAGGTCAAACCATTCACTCGTTCTTTAAATTTCCTACACGCATGCTCTTGCCACAGGACGAAGATATTGCGCGTTTTCGGACGAATAGTTTGCAACGTATCATCATCGAAACAGTGGATACCATCATCATTGATGAGATATCAATGGTTCGTGCGGATTTGTTGGAAGCAGTGGATCACTCGCTGAGAATCAATGGAGGAAATCCCGACAAACCTTTTGGTGGCAAACAAATGATATTTGTCGGGGACATTTTTCAATTGCCACCGGTGACCGATGACGACGAGCCCTTGTTCAAAGCTTTTTTTGACAAAGAATATGCGAATCAATATTTCTTTGGTTCGCACGCTTACAAATTGTTGAATCCGTTTCGATTTGAATTTACGAAGATTCATCGCCAGTCGGATCTTGCTTTCATCCGAACATTAAATAACATTCGCGTGAATCAAGTTGAAGATCAAGATTTTGATCTGATCAATTCAAGGTTTAACGCGAGCTATATGCCGCGAAGGGATGAATTCAGCATTCAACTTACACCTATCAGAAAGATTGCAAACGAGGAAAACTATCGACAATTGCGAAGTTTGGGCAATCGCATTTTTGAGTTTCCAGCACTTATTGAAGGGGAGTTTCGAACGGATCGATTTCCAACCATGGATAAGCTTGAATTGGCAAAAGATGCCCAGATCATGATGTTGGTGAATGATTCTGCAAAACGTTGGGTAAATGGCACATTGGCGAGAATTGAGTTTATTGCTGAGAACGACATTGAAATTCGATTGGAAGACGGTAGTGTCCATCCTGTGTACAAACATACCTGGGAGAATATTGAATACTTTTTCAATAAGAGAACCAATAAGGTAGACATGAGGGTCATTGGTCGTTTTACTCAATATCCCATAAGATTAGCTTGGGCAATTACTATTCATAAAAGTCAGGGACTTACCTTTGATAAAGTTTGCATTGATATGGGACAAGGTGCATTTTTAAGTGGACAGACTTATACCGCTTTAAGCAGGTGCAGATCTCTGGTAGGATTGGTGCTCAAGACTCCGATCACAAAACAGCACGTTTTTATGGATCAGATATTGGTCGAATTTGATCGCGCTGGTCAATCTGAATAATCAACGAAGGAACTATAACTGGAAATTTCGTCACAGTCGCCTACGGAATTCGTGATCAAATTGATCACCTCAAATATCAGAAGGGTGCGTTGAAGATTTGGGACAATCGACAGCAGTGAAATCCGCATCAGGTCTGGATAGAAAACATGAAAGCTCCTTCAAAATACTTCCAAATTAGCTCTTACTTGAGTCTGGTCAAATGGAACTGGAATGCAGCCGTCAAGTGTGCCGGAATTCCCGCTATAGAAGAGCCTTTTGTTTTGGCAGAAGATTTTGCATTCACCGCCGCCGGCCTGACATTCTATTACGATCAATATGAAATCGGTCCGGGATCTGATGGACTGGTGACGATCACGATTCCTTATGCTGAGTTGAACGGGATTGTGAATCCGCAGAGTGTGTTGGGGCAGTGGGTGGCGGGGAAATAAAAATTTAACCGCAGAGTTTGATAACGCTTTGCGCAAAGTTTTTGCAGCTTAGAAACTTTAATGTTTCCTCCACTCAGATAATTATTTTTTAAGGAATGTTTTTACGGAAAATATTTTCAAAAATATTTTCTCCATTGAAAAGCGACAAAAAAAAGCGACAAAAATATTTTTGTCGCTTTTTTTTGTCGCTTTTGATTCTGAATTTTTATTTCTGAAAAAAAATATTCTAATGAAATCATCTGTAATTTGTATTCCGTAACAAAGAAATCAGAATTTGACAAACACAACCATCCCCCTGCGAAATGCTCTCCTCATTCTCGTTCTCATTCTCTTTCTCATTCCCTTTCTCGTTCCCGCTCTCTTTCTCGCTCTATTAATATTCGCATGAGCTGCTATGTGTTCCAGGAACAAACTAAGTGCAACTACATTTCAAATTTTCGAAAAAAGAAATCGATAACACAGCCAATAAAAAAACCG
>Ga0075163_10001748_pt1 | contig 29337 bp, 24 predicted proteins | sample JI1023141ADNA_FD_71478 | JGI IMG/M metagenome (GOLD analysis project Ga0075163, IMG submission 71478) | Wastewater effluent complex algal communities from Wisconsin, to seasonally profile nutrient transformation and Carbon sequestration -... | ecosystem: Engineered > WWTP > Effluent > Algae...
CGGCCTCCTTCACCGCGACGTGAACGCGGCGAACGTGCTGATCGACGTGAGCAACGGGACCATCACCGCTGCGCTCATCGATCTCGGGATGGTCGACTTCGAGGACGCGTACTACGCCGTGGTCCAGCAGCGCTACCCGACGCCGCCCGAGGCCCGCAACAAGCTCGGAACGGGTGGGCTCGAGCTCCTCGAGTGGACCGCGCCCGAGGCCCGCGCCACCAAGAAGTGGACCGCGAAGAGCGACGTGTACTCGCTGGGGCTCCTGCTCTACAAGCTGCTGACCGGCAAGCGGCCGACGAAGAGCGGCTCGCGCGCGCTGGTGTCGCCGCGGGTGTTCGTGCCGACGTGCCCGCGGGTGCTCGAGTTGGCGTTGCTCGCGGCCCTGAATGACGACCCCCTCAAGCGCGTGGACATGAAGGAGCTCATCGCCCGACTCGCGGACGCGGCGGAGGAGCTGACAGGCGTGCCTGCCTCGTCCGACGACGAGCAGCCCGCCACGCCCTCCACGGTGAGCTCGCACGACGAGGCGCTGCCCGCCACGGTGAGCTCGCGCGACGTGGCCGTCGTGGTTGCACCGTCGAGACCGATGGCCGCAGGTCCATGGCGTCGCGTGGGGCCTAAGTCTGTGGTGTTCGTCGCGATTGGCCTCGCCGCGCTCGCCGTCGCGTGGTTTGGCGGTCGCCGCTCCGTATCCGACGCTCATCACGACCAGGCCCAGCCCGCCTCAGCAAGCCATGAGCCGCAGCCACATGCGGCGTCAACGTTGCCCGCGAAAATTACGGCGCAGCCGGAGCTCACGGCTGTCAGCACGGCGGCTCAGTCGGGAGTCGGTGACACCCCGGCGCTCCAATCCATGGACTCGGCGCTCGCCGACGCGGAGCGGGTCGTCGGTCGCTGCGCGACGCTCGCCGGTCGAGTTCTCCTCGTGAACTTCACCACCGCGCCGAACCGCGACGTGTTCGCCGAGACCCACCTGGTCGGCGACCACGCGCCCAAGGTGCGCAGCTGCGTCGAGGAGGTCTTCGCTCAGGTCCGCTTCACGCCGACCGACGCCCAAACCTTCACCCTGGAGTACGCCCCGTGAACATGCTCGCCTGGCCCCTCGCCCTCGTGTGCCTCTTGCAGGATGCGTCGCCCGCCGCGTCGTCATGTGGACGGTCCGATCACCGCTGCCGGGCCGCGATGTTCCAGCAGCGAGCGAAGGAGGCGAAGACGGCGGCGATCCGCGGTGACTACCTCGAGGCAGCGCACGGGTCATTCCTCGCCCTGTACAAAGAGACAGGCGAAGCCGACCAGCTCTGCGCGGCGCGGCAGACCTTCGACCAGCTCGCCCGCGTGCTCGGCGGCTCGAGCTCCGCCAGGGCTCGTCTCAGGCCACTACGCCGTGATCTCGAGCAGCAGGAGGCACAGCGTCGTCCAGACTGCGGGGGCGGCCACCCCAACAAGTCGTCGAAGAAAAAGACGCTTGTGAGTACAGCTCAAGGGACGGAGAAGTCGGAACAGACGGTCGACCCCGCAGCCCCGCTGAAGGAGTCCGAGTCGCTGAAGAAGTCGGAACAAGCGGTAGCACCCATCGCAGTCGCGGCGCGGGTCGCATCGCACGACGTGCTCATGCCTGTGCCTCTGTTCGCGCGGCACAAGTCGGAGCAGCCACCTGGTCGTATTGCACCGACGACCCGCCCCGGACGCATCGTTGGCGGTGTGGTGCTGATGTTGGCAAGCGGAGCGCTGACCACGGGCATGGGTTTGAGTCTCCGGGCGCGAGCCCGTGTGAACGGCGAGATCGATGCTCTCGAGGCGGTGATCCTCGCCGAGCACCGGATGCCAACCGCGGCCGAGCTCCTGGACGTCGACCAGGCCAACGACAAGTACCGCGACCTCACCATCGCCGCCGCGGTGACCGGCGTCGCGTCGCTCGCGTCGCTCGGCATCAGCGTCGCGCTGTTCGCCACGGCCCGGCAACGCGGCCGCGTCGAAGCACAACCGTGGGCTGGGACGAGGTCCGCCGGCCTCAGCCTGGTGGGGCGATTTTGACGCGCGTTCTCGACCCGGCGGGTATCATGACGCCCATGCGCCGGTCCCCACGCCTGCTTGTCCTCGGCCTCGCGGCGACCGGCTGCAACGCGCCGGCCTACGACGGGTTCACGTCGTACTCGTTCGGCACGACGACCACGAGCACGGACGATGGCCTGGGTGCGCCGACCACCGACGAGGGCCAGGAGGTTCAGACCGTCACCGGCACCAGCGGGACGTCGACGGGAGACGTACCATCCACGACTGGGCCGGGCGAGACGGGCGACACGACGGCGAGCCCGCCGGACGAACTCCCGGCGATCGTCGACTTCGAGGTGACGCCCGCGCCACCCGACGCGATCACGTTCAACGGCATGCTCGACATCACGGTGTGGGCCGAGCACGCCGACCGCGTCGAGATGCTGATGCATACCGGCGACGAGATCACCCTGACGGAGACGCGGCCGGGCGTGTTCGCGGGCCAGATCCCCGCGTTCACCGGCCTCGAGAACGGGATGCGAACGTCCGTGCTCACACCCTGGCAGACGACGATCGCGGGCGACGACGTCGACGTGCACTACAACATCGACCTGCCCGAGCCCGGCAGCCAGCGGTTCTGGGAGACCGGCGACTCGATCGGCGGCGGGAACGTCGCGGCGATGGGTGTGCTCCCCGACAAAAGGTTCGTGGAGTTCGGCACCTACTACGCGATGGGCGTGCCGCGCTGCTACCTGCGGGCGCGCGACACGGGCGGCGGGTGGTTTCAGGACGACTTCATCGACATCCTGCCGACCGCCCACTGCACGGCGATCGACATGACGATCGACCCGATCTCCGGGACCCTGCACGTGCTCGTCAACCGCAAGGGCAACGACGGGCTGCGCTGGTGGGCGGGGGAGATCTCGGCGTGGGGCCTCGGTGTGAAAAATATCGCCACCGGCCCGCTCGGCGACACGGCCCTGGCCCTCGCCCGCCACCCGGACATGATCGCCGTCTGCGGCGCCAAGAAGGCGCCGACCAACGACCTCGACGTGTTCGCCATGCTGATCCGCCCGAACCAGGCCGCCGAAGAGCGGCTGCTCGACTACAAGCCAGGTGAGGAAGTGCACTCGTTCTGGGAGACCGCCCGTGACTGTACGTTCGCGGGCGACACGCTCGTGATGGTCGGCGAGGCGAGGGGCAAGCACAACGGCGAGGACGAGCTTCGTGACCGCCTCGCCCTGATCGAGCACGACGTGGTCACCGCCGAGACGAAGTGGACCGTCGCCGGACCAGGCCCCGGCGTGCAGAGCCGGGGACTGACGGTCGTCGTGGACGGCGAGGGCGACTACCAGCTGGCTGGCTACACCTGCCTGGACGTCTGCGAGCCCGAAGGCGACCTGCGGACCTACCTACCCGGCGGCAAGCTCGACTGGCAAGTCGCGCTCGGGCCACTCGGCTCGGACTGGCTCGGCCCGCACGACATCGCGTGGCACCCGGCCGGCTACGTCGTGGTCGCCTTGGGCGAGCTGCAGGGCCAGGCGTTTCGGTTCAAGGTCGAGGCGTACACGCCTGGCGAGTTCAGCCCGCTGTGGTCCTTCCTCCCGAACGACATGCAAGGCTTCCAGATCGCGTTCGCGGTGGCAGTCGGCAGCTACGGGGAGATCTGCGCCGGGGGTCTCGCTGCGGGCAACTACCCCGCGGTCGCCTGCATCAGCTCGTAGGCGTCAACCGGGTGGCACGAACTCGGCGCACGCCGTCTCGACGTGGTTCGTCGCCGCGTCGAATGCGGGGCCGAAGTCGGCTGCATCCTTCCACTCCTGAGTCCAGTACGGGAACATCTTGACCAGCTTGCAGAGTTCATCGTGAGGATGACACTCGTAGTCATCTTTCAGGATGTTGAGCATGACCACCGACTCCGGGTCGCCGTGCTTCGCGTCGAGCACAGCCTTGGCCCAGTCCGCCGCGTAGCCCTCCGAGCTGAGGCCACCGATGCCGCCGCCGTAGTCGTAGCCCGTCGAGATCAGCGTCACCATCAGCAGCGCGTCGTCGCGCAGGAACAGGTTGTTGCAACCGCCGTCGTTGATGTCCTTCTGCATCGCCGCAGTGAGCGCCTGGCCCATGAACTCGCCGCCGCTCGCCCCGACCTTCGCCGCGCAGGCGAACGTGTCGTGCAGGTCGGTCTGGCCCTTGACCATGTAGCGGCGGCCGCCGTCGATCGGGCACGGCATGTTCGAGGCGAAGCCGCCCGCGGGGAACAGCACGCCCGCCCCGAATGTGGATTCGCACGGCTCGACGAGATCGAGCTGGTCGCACGGGTAGTCCGCGGGACAGCATGGCTCCCCCTCATAAACGGGATCGGGACAGAACGGACATACGGAAGTCGGGCAGCAGGAGTCGCCGGTCTTGCAGTCCAGGACCGGACAATCCTCGTTGCAATGATCCAGGCCCCAGTCGTCATCGCCGTCGGTCACCATGATGTGGTAGTCGAAGTCGGCGAACTTCGACTCGATGGTGTCGATGAAGTCGGGGAACGCGTTGATGAGCTGAAGCTGGCGGCTCTCCATGTTGCCGCTGCTCGAGATCACGAACAAGAAGTCGATCTTGCCCTGGCAGCCGATCGGGTTGCCGTCGGTGAAGTCGGGCACCTCACCGAGGTCGGGCACGAGCGTGGTTGTCCCGCTCGTGCTGGGCTCGCCGGAGCCCGCGGCTCCGCTCGTCGTCGTGTCGGTGCTCCCCGAGCTCGAGCTCGAGGCGGCCGGCGGCTCGGTGGTCGACCCGCCCGGCACCGTTGTGATCTTCGGCGTCGTGGCGAACGCCGACGAGTCCGAGGCCGGCGCCTGGCAGGCGCCGACGGCGACGAGCAGCAGTGCTCCAGGGTGCCTCACGTCGGGCACGTTAGCCCAACAGGAGCCCCGTGTCAGTTTGCCGAATCCGCTGCCTGCCGCGACGGCCTCACAAAGTTACGGGGGACGGTGCTTTCGTGGGCCCGGGTCGCGGCGGACCCAGCCGCCAGACCCCGCCCCGGACTCCACGAGGCCGCCGGTCGTCGCCGTGAGCATGAGCTCGGGGTGTCGCCCCAGTTGCTCCTGCCAGCGTTCTACCTCGCCGACCCAGCGTTCTGTCAGCTCCTCGTACGACATGGAGGCCAGTAGCTGTTGGATGGGCCATCGTGTGGCCCTGGTCGGACGACTCCTCGAGGGCGCGTCCGGGGACGCCGTGTCGCAGACTGAGGAACCCGTCCCCATGATCCCCGTTGCCGATGCTGCCGAGGTGTAACCGGCCGCCGAGGTCTCGCAGGAGAACGTCTCAAACGGGCCGCGGCTAGCGTCCGGCGTGGATAACGACGGAGACGGATCGGCGGCAAGTGTGACGACCGGGCTAGCCGCCGCCGCCGCCGGCACCGACGATGACGATGACGCCAGTGGCGTCGCTTCGTCAGGCGGTGATGAAGGCGTTGCCGGTGGCGCTGCTTCGATCGGCAGCGGCGCTGTGTCGATCGGCGACGGCGCTGATGTCGTCGAAGCGATCAGCGTCGCGTCCGCCGACAGCGATGTCACTCGCGCGATGGGGTCCGCCTCGGCTCGCGCACTCGCGGGCTCCAGCTTCGCGGGCTCCGGCGTCGCGGGTCCGGGCGGTTCTTGCGAACGACGGTCCCGGCGACCTGCTGTCGTTCGCCGTCGCTGCCCATGCTTGAGGGCCAGGTCGAGAGGGCCGCGTCGGATCATCCACCGCAGCAGCTCTGAGTCCGGCCGACGCAGCTCGCCGAGCTGCAGCGCCCACTTCTTCCCGTGAGGGACAAGCAGCTTGGTGCGCCTGGCGATCCAGTGGAGGCACGCGTTCAGGATCTTCCCGCAGCAGTGGATCTGCTGGCCGGTCTCCTTCGTGATCAGCCGGAGGATCCCCGCGGCCCAAAGGATCTTGTTGCCGACGGCGAGCTGCACGAGGCCGCGGATGCCGTTGAGGATCTTGGGGATCGTCCACGCGCCCGGCCCGGTGATGTCGTCCTCCGGGGTGAGGTGGCTGAGCGCGTCGATGAGGTCGCGGCCCTGGAGCTGCGTGCGGACGCGTGGTTCCTCCCGGTGCTGCCGTGCAGAGTCGCTGCGTGGCCGCTGTGGCGGCTGTGTCGCCGACCGGGGAGATGATGAAGTTCGGCGCGGGGCCTCGGTGTCGGCCCAGTCCTGGAAAGAGCCGAGGTCGCCGCGCAGGACCTCGTCGAGCGAGTACGTCCGGAGTTCGCGCTGCACACCGCCGGACTGGCAGGCCAGGCCGAACTCGTCGCCGCCGAGATGCCCGAGCACGAACAGGTCGTCGCCCAGGTCGAGGTAGCCGACGATGCCCTCGGCGCCGAGCGCCTTCAGGTAACGCCACCGTCCTCCGAGGGACAGTCGAAGGCGAGCGCCCGGTGTCGTGGCGGGCTCGTGCGCGGCGTGCTGCAGCTCGTCGTGCGCACCCACCCCGAGCACGGTGACCGAGCCGTTCGGGTCGTTGTGCGCGAGCATGAGGACGCCGTCGCCGTCGTCCTCGACAGGCGGCATCAGACGAAGCCCGCCTCCGAGGGCGACCGCGTGTTCGGTCTCGTCGTCGTACTGCTGCCAGGTGGTCCTCTGCCCGCGGAAGTCCGGGCCGCCGGGGGGCCCGACCCGCAGGATGTGGCGGGCCAGCCGCTCGATGGTGCCGCGTGACGCGTGTGCGAGGAACTTGTCCCCGAGGCCGTCGCCCCACTGCATGTACAGGCTCCACAGGCCGCGGCGAGCGTCGACCAGGGACATGACGAGTTTGCCCTCACGCACGGGGAGCACGAAGTGCCCGTCCGGCAGGGTGTCCCAGCTGAGCTCCGCGTCGCCGTCGGCCTCGCGGCGGACGCACCGCGCCGCGAAGCGACCCAGCAACTTGCCGGCCCATGCAGACTTGTGTCGCCAGCCCCCTCTGAACATCCCCGCCCTCGCCGACCCCGCGAGGGCGGACACCCTACACGCGCGGCCCTCCGCGGAAAAGTACCCGTGTGGTCGTGAGACCACGGGCCGGTTGGAATGCTCGCTCCACGTCGTACGCCATGCCGTTCGTGGAAGAGTTGCCGCGAAGGCCCTCCTGCACGGTGTATCCGGGGGCAGCATCCCGGGGGCGCCGCGCGAGGCCGTGGATTGAACACGAGGAATGCAGAGGAATCGCGTTCGTACATTGATTCTCACCGCTTGCGAAGCTATCAGCGAACCACCTTTGGGCATTGACAGAATTTCATCGAACGAACGCTGTTGCGCCTGAACAAATCATTGTTCGCCCACGCTCGAGCCCCTCGATACGCGAGGTGTCTAATTCTCAAGGGTCTCAGAAAACGGAAGTTTGCAGCGAGAACAGTGTCCAGAGGGTTGTACGTGTCGCCAGCTCTGTAGCCCGTGAGACGCTTCATGGCTGGTCGGCTCCGCGCAAGCTCCTGCAAGGCCACGAGCAGGGCCTGCTACGCCCTGTTACCCTGATCTGTGAATTACGCGGAGGTTGATGCGCCAGTGTCCGATGGGCCAGGTAGCCCGCTGCGCCGCGTATACCGCGAAATGCGCGATAAAATTTGTTGGCAACGAATCACCACACCGCGTATCGTCGAAGCAATGGGTCGGCGTGGTGCAGTGGACGGATACGCGGTCGTCGTGCTCGATCGCAATCGCGAGGTGGTAGATCAACTCACCGGCGTCGCGGAGGCGGACGTGGGGCCAATTATGCTGGAGCTAGAGGAACGTTACGGGCCACGGGCCAGCGTCCTCACCAACGCTCCCGAGCGAGCCCAGGGGCCGCTCGTCCGGCGCCAGAAGGCGAACACGCGGCCCCAGCTCGCCGAGAAGGAGGACGAGGACGGCGACGATCTCCAGGTCGAGGAGCTCGACCCGCGAGAGAGCATCCAGCTGATGAACCAGATGGTGTGGCAGACGTTTCGCCAGGCGACGCAGGCACAGGCGTGGCTCATGAACCAGGCAAACGCGTTCACGCAGCAGCTCCTCGAGGGCAACCGCCGCCTGGCCGAGCACGCGAACGCATTACAAAAACACTACCAGGAGCGGCTCGCCGAGATCGACTGCACGCTCCGCGACCAGCGAATGATGGAACACGAGGCGTCTGCACGCCGCTACTCGCGTCACCTGATCGAGAAGGCCGCCGCCGAGTCGGCGGCTTCTCGCCCGGGACGCGGGGGTGGGGTGGTGGACGACCTGATCGACGGCGTCACGGCCGCTCTCGAATGCTGGGCGAAGATCCACGAGGGTGAGCGGTGACCATAAAAGGAGGAGGGTAATGATGGCAGGCGAGACGAAGCCCAGCGCAACGCCGGGCACATTCATCAATGACATCGAGGCTGGCGTACGCCAGGATTACTCGGCGCGGCTGGAGGCCGCACGCAAACAGGTCCGCGAGGCGACCGACCGCGCCGACGCGGAGAGGATCTGCTCGCAGCAGGCGAACGCCGAGATGGTGAAACGCATGGCCGAGTACCGGCGCGGACGCTGGTACGACGTCGGCGCCGTGGTCGCGGAGGCCGGGATCGGGTTCGTCACTGGCTACCAGCTTCAAAAGCACGCCGACCTGCGGATCACCGGCGCACCGGTGATGATGATCGCGGGCGTGCCCGGGATCGCCGCGGGCGCCCTGCTCGACGAGCACGTCGTGACCCGGGCCGTGTTCGCCGTGGGCGGGACCATGTACATCGTCGGCGCGCTGACCTACGCGCTCATCCACCCGCAGACCGGCGAAAACGAAGGAGGGACGCCATGACGACGCAGGTGTACCGCGTGTCGCGCGTGCTCACCGGCCAGTCGCCGGTGGCGAGGATCGACGCGGTCGACGCGGATGGCCACGACCTGCATCTCGAGGTCCCCCGCGACCTCGTCCGTGGTGCGGCCCCGGGCCGCCTGCTCGTCGTCCAGTGGTCGATGCACGACGTGCCCGCCGAGGCCGCGTCGGCGCCGACGACGGACGCCGCCCCCGCAGCGTCCCAGGTTCGCCCCGAACCCGCCGCTGTCGACCAGGAATTTATGGAAATGATGGCCCGCGGTCGCAAATCCGCGGCGTCGTCCCCAGCGGCCCAGGGCCGCGAGATCGATCGTGAACTGAGCACCCTCCTCGGATCCTCCGGGGGGAAAGGACAGAAGTAGATGGATACCGAGACCGAGGAGAAGTTGACCTTCATGGCGCGGCAGATCGCCGCCGAGATGTGCCGCAACCCGGGCGCGCTGATGACGGTCCCGCCGACCACCAGCTATCCCGCGTGCGGGACGCTCATGCCGCCCACCGGCTGCGAGAACCTGCTGTACGCGCCGATCACCACGTTCCGCTTTTACCGGGGCGGGCGCACCGATATCAACATCGTCCAGGAGGGCCAGATCCCGGTGATCCCGGGCGCGTCCGTCCTGCTCTCGCAGGACAGCCGGCCGCCGTAGCCGACCGGCTGCTACAGCCTGCGCTACCGGCTCGCCAACAACGGCGCCAACCACGACGAGATCCAGATCGAGTGGTTCCTCGACGACGAGCTGCTCGACACCAAGCACTACGGCAGCGAGATCTACAACGCCGACGGCACGGTGATCGGCGACGGCCTCCTGCCGGTCCCGCTGGCGATGGGCCAGCACTGCTGCGTCGGCGGCAACAACCGCCTCAAGGTCCGCATCCGCCACCTCGGCAACAACAACCAGATCGAGAACATCCGCCTGTTCGTGCACCACGGCAAGGGCATCAAGTGCTGCTCGTCGTGCTCGATGGGCAAGTCCTGCGACTGCGGCAAGAACGGCAACGCGTAAATAGGCAGCTCGCTGCTGCGTAGAATCTGTAGAGAACGTGCGGCCGCGAGTGCCGCGAGGGAGGCGTGTATGCAAAAAATCAAACTCCGCGCGCGGGAGTTCGACGGCGCGACGGTCTACCAGGCGGTGCCCACATTCCGTCAGGAGAGCGGCTGGATCGAGACGTCGCTCGATGCGCCGGTGGGCATCGTACCGGCCAGTCTGTGGGGCAAGGTGCCGGGCGGCGATCCGTATCTCCTCCACATCAACGTCCTGACCACCGCTCCGCTCGCGGCCGGTGACTTCTTCGAGCTGCAGAGCGGCCCGCCCGTACAGCCGCGGGTGCAGTACCGGCCGACGCCCGACAACACCCGCCTCGTGCTCGTGCGGCCGACCGATCGGCTGCGCCTCTTGATCGCGCCGCAGAACCCCGAGATCGTGGTCGAGCTGCTGGTCGAGAGCATCGGCGGCGAGAACGAGCTCGGCTCGCGCCTCTTCGGGTGGGCGCAGGCCACGGCCCAGGGCGCGGCCGGCAAGGTGGCCTCGCTGACGATGCACGGACCCGGGGGCATCCCCGCGTGGACGGGCCAGCTCCACATCATCCACGACTCGGCGAACGCCGACGCAGTTATGCTCCCGACCCGCGGCCTCGTGCCGCAGGACGCGATACTGACGGTCACGCGCCGCGGCGCCGGGACGCCCGTCCTGACCGCCAGCGCGGGCGACAACCTCGCCGGCGGCCTGGCCAACTTCCCTGTCACCCGGTCGGTGTTCGTGATCAACAACGGCGACGCCTGGGCGTTCGTCGGCGCGTGAGACGAGGTGCATCATGCTGCTGGATCGACATCGTGTAATCAGGCTCATCGAGCTCGCACAGCTCGAGGGACGCATCACCGGACCCGATCGACTGCTCCGTGAAGAGGAGGTCGCCCTCTTCATCAAGGCGGCCTACGACGACGCCTCGGATGCTGTGCGCGCCGAGTTCGTCGCGCGTGCGAGGCAGATGCCGACGAGCGCCTGGCCGTGGTCGGCGGTCCAGGCGACGGGTTCACGGCCACCGGCGGCGCTCGTGCTGCTGCGCGGACAAACCGAGTCCGCCGACGTCGATCCGGGGAATCGCATCCCCGATCGCGGGCGCCCCGAGGCGACCACGTGGACCCCGCTGCACGCTGCGCTCGACACGTGGGATACCGCGGCCATTCGAAGGTGGATCACGCCGCGAGGGTGGCTCGTCCCCGCCGTCCGCGTGTCGGCGGCGATGTCACGCCCCTCCGGAACGACGCCGCCGATCGGCGGTAATGTCGGGCGGCCGGGTGGTGTGCGACCACCCGGGAATGGCGGCATCGCTCCTCCTGGAGTCGCTAATCCGTCTCCGACTGGCGGCGGCATCCAGCCCGTGGACACGAGCGGCCAGCCCGAAGTGACGTGGCGCCATCCCGCGGTGATCGCCGCCGGAGCCACCGTGCTGACGACCCTCGGAGTCGCCCTCTACAGCCTCGGCCGGAGCCGCGGGCGTGCTCTCCCGTCATCCGGCGGGGCCGCGACGGAGGCGAAAGGGCCATGAACCGCTCACTCTGGATCGGCCTCGGCGCCTCGCTGGGGATCGGCGGCGTGGTGTTCCTCGGCAGCCGGCGCGCCAGCGCGGCGGGTGCTTCGCCGACGGGCCAGGCGAGCGAGCTGGCGCCGCTGCCGACCGCCAGCGAGGCCACCGGCGATCTCGAGAAAAACTGGGGCGATACGCCCGTCGACCTCCGGACGCTGTTCGACAAGATGCAGGCGGTCTCGCGGATCGCGGGGTCGGCCCGAATCTTCGCCATCATCGCCTTCCGCGAGTCGTCGTTCATCACGACGGCACACAACGGCAACGCCCAGGGCGAGCAGGACGAGCGCGACGACTCGCGCGCCGCCTACCAGAACAACAAGGACCGAAACCCGCCGCTCAAGTACGGCGAGCAAGCGGCCGAGTTCGGCAGCGGCGGCCTCTTCGGCGCGCTCGCGCCGTACTTCCTGTGGACCGGCGTGCCAGAGGTCGGCAAGAAGGCGCCTCTCCTCGGCGCGCCACCCGAACTGATGTTTCAGCCGCGGGCCGCGGCGTTCGGCGCGTGCGTGTACCTGCAGCGGCTGCTCAAACACTACCGCGTCGACGACCACGCCGACATCAAGGCCGGCTGGGCGAACCCCGCGCTGCTCGGCAAGGGCCGGGGCAGCGATTCGTACAACCACGTGCGCGCGCGCTTCCTCGAGGACGCCATCAACCTCGGCATCGACCTCCTCGACACGAGCACCATCCCGCCGAAGCTGAGCGCCACAGCATGGCCTGGCGTCCCCGCCGTGTTCGCCGACCTCGTCGGCGCACTCCCGAAGGAGCTCTCGTGACCTTCGATCTCGACTGCTACGGCGACGGCATCGCGGCGCTCGCTGATCAGGCCGGCGACTTCGACCTGCGCTCGTCGACCGACACCCGCGACTGGTACACGCGCACCTGGACGACCCTCGCCGACACGCTGGGCTTTACGCAGGCGCTCTCGGCCGAGCTGAGCCGCCTGCGTGACACCGACGACTGGCCGCGCAGCATCGCCATGGCGGGCGTCGCTGCGTTCGCACAGTCGCTTCGGAATCGTCGCCACGGCGCGACCGACAACCAGGCGCTCGTCCAGAGCGCCGTGCTGCGCCAACTCATCACCGCCGGCCGCGAGCGCGGCGAGCTGTGGCGGGTCAGCGTCGACCCGACGGCCCTCGAGACCGGCGCCTGCTATGCCGACGAGCACGGCCTCGCCCGCGCGTTCTACCCGGACACCGCGCCGGGCTACTTCGGCGATGGGTGGACCGGACCACCGCCCCGCGCCGAGAGCCGCTGCGGGTGGCAGACGCCGCTCGTGCTCCACCTCGGCACCTTCCCGTGGGTCTACAGCTCGCGACTCGACGGGGTGGGCCCGGGTCTGCGTTGGTCGTCGCCCGCGGCGGCGCCAGCCGTCGACGCGTTCCGCATCGTCGCGTCCGCCCTCGACCCCACCAGCAACCTCCGCCAGGACGCGCGCCAGGTCGCGGCGATCTTCCTGCACTTCCGGGCGCAGACCGCCCCGCTCGTTGCCCGTCTGCCGCTCTACCGCCCCGGAGTGGCCGAGGTCGGTCGACTTCATCGCCGCGCCGGTCTTCTCCACGTGCATCAAGGGAGCCTCAACGTCGCCGGCCTCGACGGCCCGCGCGGCCACCTCCCGGCCCCGGCCTACAATTATATTCTGCGCCGCTTCGCGGACTTCTTCGCCGTCCGTCGCGCCACCGTTCTGGCCCAGGCCGCGTGGACACCGGAGATGACGCGCATCGCGTCGGCCTCGCCCGACCCATGCCTACGTGCCCACGCGGAAGGGGTGGCCCGTGCAGGCTGAGGCGCTCCAACAACAGAAATACTCGACGGGCGGTATCGCGCTGCCGTACCCTACGGCCATGCGCACGACCCTCCGCATCCTTTCCCTCTCCCTGCTGACCTCGATCCCCGCCGCCTGCGGCGACGACACCGAACCCACGCGACCCGCGGACGGCACCGTCAAGGTGTGGGAGTCATGCGTGTGGGACGGAGATATTGTTCCGGAACTTTGCGAGAATAATTTGTCCTGCAGCTCGAATGGTATTTGCTCGCCGGTTTGCGAGGCGATTGACGATTGTCCCGATTTTGAGGGCTATGACTTTCAGTGCATCCAGGGTGATGACGAACGCAACGTTTGCAAGTTCATGTGTGACGAAATGACCCCGTGTCCGAGTACGGGAGGGGTAGCTCTTCACTGTCTCGACTTTTACTGCGTCGGAGATTTGTAAATGCTATTGGACCCCAACCTCGAGATCTTTCAGAACGTCCCGCCGACCTTTCAGTCGCCGTTCGCTTCGAACGACAGCCGGCTCAGCGAGAAGTATCAGGCGATTTCGAAGGCGGCTGGGGACGCAAAAAATCTGATCTCTATCGGCGAGCGGCTTTTATGCCAACAACAGGCACAGGCTTGGCGCGATGGCGTCGCGCTCGTCAACTATAGCAAGGCCATCGTTGTGGGAGATGTTCTCGCCGAGACGCTTCCGAAGGTGGCTTGGCTCTCGAAGGCGGGCGGTCCCGCGGGGTTGTTTGCAAAAGTACCGTTTCCACAAACTACTGCCCCCGAGCGTCTCGGTGACGCCATCGCCAGCGTGGCACTCGATGTGGCTATCAAGGCGATTTCGTCCGTTCCGATTGTCGGCCAGATTCTTGGAGCGGTCGTCCAGGTCGCGTTGTTCGTCTATCGTTTATTCACTGCACCGAAAGAAGCTGAACCGGAGCTGCTGATTCCGTGGGCGACATACTCGGAGCGAGTGGACGAAGAGATCGTCAAGAACTTTCTCTGGCAGTACTTTGCGCAGAATGTCGACTGGACCGCGATCTGGCTCCCACCCTACGAGCTCGCCGCGTGGCGGCTACACAAAGCCGCGCGGGACGGCAAGGAGTACAAGGGCGGGCAGGTGTGGGCGCCGCTGATCGGCGACGAGATCCCGTACGCTCAGGGGCAGCTCGGCTGCATCCCGAACACGGTCCGCGTCGCGGGTCACCTCCAGCGTATCCCGGGGGGCGCCCCGGTCGAGACCCTCCGCCGGCACTGGCTCGCGTCCGGCGAGATCGGCTGGGGCGGCATCGTGACCAACGTTGGCGACTTCTTCCCGAGCACCGGTCAGGTCGCGGGTGGCATGTGGAAGCAGGCGGAGTGCCCGGGCAGCCCGGACATGTACAAGGTGGACGCCCGCGCCATTAAAAGCGCCTGGGAGGATTACTTCGGGCAGTTCTTCGACTCGGGGTTCTCGCGCTACAAGAACGATGCGTCGATCGGTGAGCTGCTGGCGCCCTACATCTGCGTCACCCTCGGCAACCAGCCGCGTCTGGGGATCCCGAACATGATGCGGCCCCATCCGGCGCCGTTCGTGACACCGTTGATTTTCAAGCAGGGCCCGGGCACGCCTGACACGTGGACGGACTGCCTGTTCGTCGAGGAGGACTTTCCGAAGAAGCTCGCCGATTGGCCACACGACCGTATCGGCGACAAGTACGCGCGCCTCCCTGCCGAGACGTCCGACCTCGGTCTTCGACCGGATCCTTACGTCGATGCTGACGGCTACACCACGGACGACTGGTCCAGGGCGGTCAAGCGCGCCGCCTCCTTCGGAGCTCTCCGAGGCCAGAAGCTGCCGGACGGTTATCGCTGCGTTCCATGGCCGACCGGCGCGGAGCGCATCACGGCGTACAGGCGCCCCGAGACGGCGATCATCGGCCCGGCCTGCGATCATTTGAGCGCGATGCAGGAGCGGTGCCTCGAGCGCACGCTGGTCTGCGCCTATATTCGACCCGAGGAGGTGGACGGCCTCGAGGCTCACGGTGCCTTTCGCCAGAACAAGGCGCTGCGCGACAAGTGCAAGCAGGTGCGTAGCCTGTTGCTCAAGCATGACGCGCGCTACCGGGTCAACCTGAAGGACGCCGAGACCGCCGACCCTGTGTTCGCCCAGAAGCTGCGCGACGCCGGGGTCAACAACAGCATCTCTCAGTTATCAAAACACCTCGGACGGCTCAGCGCCGGCATCAGCGACGACGACTCGTCGCCACCGCCGCCGCCCGAGCCGGCGGGCGGGTTGCCGTTCGGCGACCTGACCCCGCTGCCCGAGACCGACGGGCGATGGAAGGTGGCCACGGCCGTCGGCGGCGCCGCGGCGGTGGCGGGCGCCGCGTACTACTGGGTCCGCGGACGACACCGCGAGCTGACGAGTTGACGAGCTGACGAGTGGAGGCGCGAGGCGATGGTCGCCGCGCGCAGAAGTTTGGGAGGAGGGGAGCATGGGGCACAGATTTGTCATCAAGAGCATGCGTATGGATGGGTGGCTGCGGATGCACGACACGCAGACCGGCGAGCAGTTCGAGGTCCCCATACCCGTGACCACGACCCTGCGTCCGGGCAACGAACCCGAGCAGGGCGGACGCGGCCGAGAGGTCGATGCGGCCGCGCCCACCACGCCCACCGAGATGGAGTCACATCGGGGCACTCGGACCTCTGCGACGGAGCGCCCGAAGAAGAAGACGAGCCGCAAGTCAGGCAGCCGCAAGTCAGCCCGCGAGGGCGGCACCGTGTCTGCGGGCGAACGGGCGAGCAAGACGGAGACGCCGCATACAGCCGACTCGGTGTCGCCTTGGGCACCTGGCAAGCAGAACCCGCTCGAGTCCCAGGAGGGCCGGATGACGCCCCTCGACGAGAAGTCGCTCACCAGCGCCGACCGCAAGGTGATGGAGGAGCACCAGACGTTCTGGGCCCACGTCCAGGCGAAGACCAACAAGAGGGGCGGCCTCGGTTGGGAGGAGACGACAGACGCGGGTCGCAGCGGTCTGCGTGCCCGCCACAAGTCCGGCGCCTTCAAAATTCTGCACGCCGGTGGTGACACCTACGCGCTGTTCTACGAGTGGGACAGTGGCAAGTTCGAGAAGATCGCGTGCGGCAAGGCCGAGGAGATGATGGAGCTCGCCCAGAAGCGGACCCAGGAGAAACTCCCGCCGCCGCCGCGGACCCTGCTCGACCTCGAGATGGCGCGCCACATGTGCGCCAGCGATCCGGAGCAGCGGAGGATCGCCGTGGAGCGGCTGGCGCCGATCTTCCGCGAGCTCGACGCCCAGGAGGAGGAGCGGCGCATGAACGACGCCGACGTGCCGCCGACCCCGACGCGCAGGCGTCGGTCGCCGAAGTCTACGGCCTCGCCACCGGTGCCCGCGCAGGAACCCCAGGTCCCGCCCGCCGCGAATGACGGCGTCGATGCACAACGCGACGCCGCCCTCATGGCCTCCTTCTCGCAGGCTCTCGCGGAGCTGGAGGACGATTAAGCCATGACAGCGGGTCACCTCTACCGCATCGGCAAGGACTGGTACGCCGACGCCGCGCTGCTGCAGCGAGCAGCACGTCGTCACGTCGTCGAGCCGATGCAGGGCGCCTACCAGATCCTCGCGCCGGCTGGCCTCGTCCGCTGCGTGCCCGCCCACGGCCTCGCGCTCCCTGGCCAGTCTGGCGACCTCTTTCGCTGCCAGGCCCAGCGCGCCACCCAGGACATCACCCCGATTCTGCGCGACCTGGCATTGAGCCTCGGTCACGGTGCGATCGGCGGCGAGTGGGATGCGTGGCCGGCCAGCGCCGCCGCACCGGGCCACGCGTGCGGCTGCACCGCCTGCAAGACCGGCGGCGCGAGCCGACCGGATCCAGACACGGTCGCCCTGCCATCCCTCGCCGAACGGCTCGTCGCCAGCGAGGCGCTCGGCACCGTCACCACGCGTGCGACGGGCGAGCAGCTCGCGATCTACCCATCGAAGAACGGCGCGATGGAGTGGGCCTGCGGCCGCTACCACGAGTGCATCGGCTCGATCCTGCAGTTCCCCGACCTCGACCACGAACGGATCGCCCGGGTGACGTTCAGGCCGCGCACCAGCATCACCTGGGACATCGTCCTCGATCGCCAGCGCCGCCTGATGCTTCAGGAGATCCTCGAGCTGGTCGGCCGCCAGCTTGCGCTCATCGAGCGCGAGGGGGCGGTCCGCCCGAGTCGCCCGCCCATGACGACGCCAGGATTCTATGCGTGGGACCTGGCCGCGGTCTCGGCGGAGGACGAGGGTCCGTGCGACGTCTGCCCATACCGTTTCGGCAGCAACCTGCGGTGCAAGGCGTGCCGTCGCAAGTGCCTCGGGCGCAAGCAGACGCCCGCCGCCGATCAGGCTCGTCGACTCTCCGACATCCTCGCCGAACACGAGGGCCTGCGCGTACTCCCGCGGGCGACGCTGCGAAACCTTGGTGCTGCGATCGCCGCCAGCCACGAACACAATCCGCATGCACCGCTCACCGACGCGTTCTTCGTCCGCCTCGAGCGTGACGTGCTCGCCGCGGCCGGGCCGCTGGCGATCGGCGACGCCGCGACTCTGGCCCTCGTCGAAACCACCGAGCGAACGCCGCTCTACGCCGACATCGCCGTCGGCGGAACGAAGAGGGCCGCATGAAGAACCCCGCCCACGTCCTCGACATGATCCTGCCGCGCTGGCGCCAGCTCCTGCCGCTCGATCTCCCGCGCCCATACTTCGACGCGTTCGTCGCCCGCCAGCGTGCGGCGCTCGAGGCCATGGTGGCCGCGTGGCTGCAGCGGCGAGAGGCCCGACTCGCGCGGGGCCCCGAGGGACAGACCTCCGTGAAGCGGACGCGCCGCAACCTCGAGGCGATGCGGATCGTCGCCACCCGGCGGCCGCAGGACATGACCGCCGAGGAGCGCCGCGTCGTGCTCGGCTACAGCGGCTGGGGCGGCCTGTCGATCACCGAGGTCGCCGACCAGTTCCCGCCGGACTTCGCGCCCGACGACTTCGCACTCGTGCACGAATACTACACGCCCGTCCGCATCGCCGAGGCCATCGCGGACCTCGTCTGCCCGCTGCTTCCCGAGCTGGCGGGTTACGACGGAGTCGTCCGGGCGCTCGAGCCGAATGTCGGGATCGGCCGGCTCATCCGGCCACTCGGCCCACCGCGCTGTCTCGTCACGGATCCACGGTTCAAGGAGATCCGCTGGACCGCGGTCGAGCTGTCGACCGTGAGCGCCCGGATGTTCGCGGCGATGCGCCCCGACGTCGAGCTGTATCCGATCTCGCTCGAGCAATGGATGTCGGAGCACAGCCCGCGCTATCAGGGGACGCTGAGTCTCATCCTCGCCAACCCACCCTACAACGAGCGTGGTGCGTACGCGCGACTGGACAAGCACCCCGATTACCAGGACCCCGAGGCGTTCGCGTATGTCATGCGTCGCTGCCTTGACCTCCTCGTTCCTGGCGGTGTTGGGGTTTTCATCGTTCCACGCAAGCTCTTGACCAGCTCGACGACGCGCAAGCTGCGTGAGCAGATTCTCCGCCGTCACCATCTCATGGCGTCGTTCCGGTTGCCCAACAAATCCAAGGACGGCAAAGAGGTGATCCCTGGCGCACACAACGTCGTGGATGTTCTGGTCTGGCGCGCCCGTGGCGGTGAGCTCGGCACCATCGATGAGGGAGATCGATTCATCCTCGAGGGCCGATACTACGAAGAATATCCGGCGCATATTCTTGGTACCGAGCACCTCCAGCAGGACGAAAAACCAAAGAAGCCGGGCGATCGCCCGCGCCAGCGTTATCACGTGCTCGGCGACTTCACCGGTTTTCCCGCGTTCACGCCGCGCCCGATGTGCCGAAGCTGCGCCCTGCGCAACCTGCCTGCTCTCGAGTCCCGCGTCGCCGAGTCCGTGGTGCGCGACATGGGCGACGCACCCGGCGACGTCGGCGAGGAACTCAAGCACGCGATGGCCCTCGGGCGCCGGGTGGACCGCTACCTCGCGCTCGTCGCCGCGGAGGACGAGCGCGCGCTCGGTCTCTGGCCCGAGCTGCACGCCGCGCTGGAGAGCCTCAGGAACACCCCCGCGCTCGTGGACCACGGTCAGAACCCCTGGCGCTGGCTGGAGCTGCGAAACCTCGCCGAACGCCGCGCCGTCGCGCAGCGGCTGCTCACTGCCTATCAGCAGACCGGCGAGCTCGCGCCGAGCGTCGCCACGGCCCCGAACATCCAGCCGAGGTTTCGCGCGCAGCCGGACGACGTCCTGGCCCAGGCCGAGCACCTGTACCGCCGCAGTCGCCACCTGACGCTGGACGCGCTCACGCAGTTTCACCGCGAGCAGGGCGGCAAGCGGACGCTCGCCGACATCCTGGGAATCCTCCTCGCTGCCTCCTGGTGCCTCGACGGCGACGCCTGGCATGAGCTGGAACCGGAGCACGTCTACCTCACCGGCCAGCTGTGGCCCAAGCACGACCGAGCCGCCACCCGCACCGCTGCCGATCCGCAGGCCGCGCGTCAGCTCCAGCGCCTCGTGGCGGTGATGAACCTGGCTGTCTTCGAGGACATCCGCGACGTCTCGCCGCGCCAGGGCTGGGTGCCGATGGATTTCGTGTCCGCGTGGGTCAGCGAGGCGCTCAACGCCCGCTACGGCGCCGTCCAGCTCGAGCGCCGGGGCGGCATGGTGTCGGTGCACGGCCGAGAGTACGAACAACTCGAGAACCTGACCGCCTCGCTGACGCCGCAGACCTTGTGGTGCCTCGGCTGGATGAACCACGACAAGGAGCTTTTTAAACCCAAGCTGAAGGACGACGAGATCGAGGCGCTCGAGCGCGAGGAGGCCGCCGCGACCGGGCAGGAGAACAAGCAAACCGAGATGGAGGACGAGAAGGACGAGGAGAAAGACATCAAGCTCGGACAGATCCGCCTCCTGCTCGGCCGTCACTGGGACCGAGCGTTCGCCCGCTGGGTCGCCGATCGCGACGAGCGCCGCGCCGCCGTCACGGAGGCGTACAACCGATCCTTTCGCGGCACGATCGTCCCCACGTTCGCGGGCGAGACGCTGAAGGTGGCCCGCTGGAACGAGCAGGGCCCGCAGCTCCGCCCGCACCAGGTCGCCGGCATCCATCGGCTCCTGCACTTCGGCGGGGGCCTCCTCGCGTACGACGTCGGCGTCGGCAAGACCTACACGGGGATCGGATTTCTCGCCTGCATGCGTGAGTCGGGCCGGGCCCGGCGCCCGGTCATCCTCGTCTCGAGCTCGCTCGTGTGGCAGTGGTACGACAATATTATGTGTGTGCTGCCCGACTACCGCGTCGCGGTGATCGGCAGCAACCGCAAGTACATCAGCCGCGGGAGTCGCCGCGGCCAGATCACCTCCGAGACCGACACCCCCGAGGAGCGCGCCGCGAAGTGGAGCGCCCTGCAGGCGGGCCTCATTGACGTCGTCATCCTCAGCTACGATGCGCTGGGCCGCACCAAGCTCAACGAGGATGCGCTGCTCGAGTATGTCGGCAAGGTCGAGGGCATCCAGCGCCAGATCAAGCTGGCGCAGCGAAACGCCGCCGAGAAGAAGAAGGCGAACCTCACCGAGCGCGACGAGGCGATTTTAAAACATGGCGTGCGTGCGTGGGTCGAGGAGAACCTCGAATTGCCCGAGGACCGCAAGTTCGACCCCGGCATCGCGTGGGACGACATCGGCATCGACCTGCTCATCGTCGACGAGGCGACCGCATTTAAGAACAGCTACAAGCCCGAGCCGCGCGAGCACGGGATCCCCAAATTCATGGGCAACCCCGGCGACGGCAGCAAGCGCGCGTGGCAGCTCGACTTCCGGGCGGCGGCCGTCCGCCGCCGGGCCCATGGCGCCGGGATCGTGCTCCTCACCGCGACCCCCGCCAAGAACTCGCCGCTCGAGTTCTACAACCTGATCCAGCTCATCGATCCACACGCCTTCACGCGCCGCGGTCTCCTGGACCCGGAGCAGTTCATCGACCGCTTCCTGCAGATCGAGAGCCGGCAGATCATCGACATCACGCTCAAGGTGGCCACGCGCTCCGTGGTCGACGGCTTCAAGAATTTGGACGACCTGCGGACCATCGTTCACACCTACGGCGAGTTCGTCAGCCCCAAGGATGCGGGGCTCTCGGTGCCCGAGCCGCGCAGCGAGCAGGTCGTCGTCCCGATGAACGACGAGCAGGAGGAGCTCTACGCCGAGCTCGTCGGCAAGATCGAGCAGCAGCTCCGGCGCATGAAGACGAAGGGCGGCAGCTCGAACGCCATCCTCGGCCTCCTCGCCCGCCTCTCGATGTACGCGCTCCACCCCAAGCTCGGCCACGGCATCGAGTACAAGGACGCCCTCAAGGCGGTCCACCCCGAATTCTACGCCGCGCCGAAACTCCTCGCGTGCGCCGAGCGGATCGCCGCGAGCCCTGGCTGCGGCCACATCGTCTTCTGCGAGCCGACCGCGGTCCACCAGTGGCTGCGGGAGGTGCTGGTGTCGAAGAAGATCCCGCGCGAGCGGATCGCCATCCTCAACGCGACCGAGACCAAGCCCGCTGAACGCAACCGCGTCGCCAACATGTTCAACGGCCTCAAGGCGGAGCCGCCGGAGCCCGGTGTGTGTGCGGCCGGCACGGCGCAGCGGGTGCCACCGGCATACGACGTGCTCATCGTCAACTCGGTCGCCAACGAGGGCCTCGACATCCAGTTCCGGACCTGCGCGATCCACCACCTCGATCTACCGTGGACATCGTCGGACCTCGAGCAACGCAACGGCCGCGGCGTCCGCCAGGGCAACGAGAACGCGGTCGTCCAGATTTTCTACTACCTGTCCGCGCGTTCGATGGACTGGTACCGCTACCAGCTCATCCAGGGCAAGCGGTCGTGGCTGTCGGCCATTCTGGAGAGCCAGGCCCGCGACACGAGCAATCCCGGCGCCCAGAAGAGCCTGTCCGACGAGGAGATTTTGATGATGATCTCCCGCGATCCGGAGTCGACCAAGCGGGCGATCGACGAGCGCCGCGACAGGCTCCGCGCCGATGCTCGCCGAAAGGTCGCGCGCGAGGCGTCGAGCCTGCTCATTCAGGCCAGCGCCAGGTTTCGTGACGCCCGCGATACGTCCGACGCCGAGCGCGCGGCCCGCTTGCGTGCCGAGGGCGAGGAGCGCCTGCGGGACCTGCAGCGGATCGACGTCGATGCGTGGCCCTGGGCGAAGTGGACCACGTCGGTCCGCGAGGTCGAGTACATGGTGGCGGATGCCGATGCCGCGCCCGTGTTCGAGGGGCTCCGCGTCGGCGTCGTGCTTCAGGATGCCGCCCCGGTGTACTTCGAATTCGGCCGCATCCTCGAGCTCCCCGACGTGGGTCGCAGGATCGGCAGGCGAGACCTCGGCTCGCCCATCTGGGAGCTGCACTCCGCCGAGGACATCCGGACCCTGGAGATCCAGCCGTCGGAGCTGGACGCCGGCAAAGACTGGCCAGTCGAAGAGGAGCAGGGTTTTTCGGGCGTGCTCACCGATCACGTGGACCGGGTCCTCGTGCCGGGGGCGACGTTCGCGGATCTGGGGTGGGTGGCGGCGAGCGACACGTGGCTTTCGCGCTGGTGGCCCGCGCTCGCGCGCAAGGTCCGCGAGGGCCTCGTCCGTGCTGGTCGCCGCGCTCCATCGCCGCCCGCCGTCGCGGATGACGACGCTGACGTGCCGATGTATCCGGCGCTGCACGATGGCAGGCTCGTCCTCGCAGCCGGTCCCGACCTTCGCGGCGAGCTGATCGCGCCAACGCTCGCGGGGTGGCGCCAGTTCCTCGAAGCCGTACCCCGCAGCGGTCTCAAGTACGGCGAGCTTCGCCACTCCGCGCAGATGTGGTGGCAGCGCAAACTGCCGCGGGGTCTGCTCGGCGCTGAGGTCGACGCCGACGAGCCGGACCCGGTATCCGCGGCGGAGCCGGAGCTACCTGGGGACGTCTCGCCGCCGGTAAAAGCGGTCACTCCGGCTGCGCCTCCGCCATCGACATTCGCCGATCGCGTCACCGGCATGTTTAATAGGACGCCCGGCTTTCGCCTGCGTCTCGAATCCAGGCGTGGCTTTGGTACCGTGACAGACCGGTCGGTCTTCGTCGTGACGCCCGAGGGCCGCGAGGACGTCATCGCCTCATTCGACGTGAGCGACGGCCACATCACAGATGTCCGATGGCTCGGCGGCCTGCGCCCCGCGCAGCAGCAGAGCCTGCAGGATCGCCTCGAACGCGCGCTCGCCGACGCGATGCTCGCCGACGCCGCGGAGGGCGACATGGCGCTGCCGGACGCGGGCAGCTCGCTGACGCCGCTGATTGAGGCACTCGATCGCCTCGGTCGCCTCAAGTACGGCATGAACGTGGACAGAGCCCAGAAGAGCTCGCGCAATGACTCGCTCCGCGATCTGGCGGACCATCTCAAGGACCTTGCCTCGCCGAGCACGACGACCCCGGAGGTCCTCGCGCAGCGCCTCGAGGACGAGGGTGGGGGGTTGGCAGCAGCCGCTGAGGTCCTCCGCGATCCCGACATCCTCGCGTTCGACTCGGTCGATCAGCTCCTCGACAAGCTGTGGAACGCGCTCGACGCGGCAGTCCCGCTCTGGGCCGTCAAGCGCCGCAGCGGCGGCGTGGCCGTCGAGTCCCTGGCCATCGGCGGGACGCCCGAGGCGCCGTCGGTGCTCGTCCGCGAGAAGGGCCGCGATACCCGTTATCGCCTCCGCAGCGTGGTGGTCGAGATCGTGGCCCGCGAGCGCAACTTGGCCGCCATCGTGCCGAAGTCGGGCGAGCTGCGCTCCGGCGCCGAGGTCTACAGCCTCGCCACCCGGCAAGAGCCGTTCATCCGCGACCTGCACGCACAGGTCGCGGAGCTCGAGCACACCCTGCAGAGCGCCCCGCGCCTCCTGTCCGATGTCCGTCAGCTCCTTCTCGTGGCCGGCGCGCTGATCGACACGCACCGCTGCCAGGGGAAGGAGCAGGCCGCGGCGCTGCGGGCGTTCGAGCAGGCCAAGCGTTACCACGACGCCGCGCGCAGCATGCTCGTCGCCGGCAAGACGGCGGTCGCGGCCGAGCGCATCCACGAGGCGATGCGGCGGATCGCCATCGCCGCGGCGCACATCACCGAGGACTGCGCCGCCGGCCAGCAGAATTTCATCCCCGCCAAGCTGCACGTCGATCCCGAGGACGCCGCCGTGCTGGAGGAGACCTGACCATGGCCCGCTACACCGAATGGGAGAAGGTGCCGATGGCCGAGGGCGGCAAAGATCCGCTGTGGCCGATGCCGGACGTGCCGCCCAAGTTTGCTACGTGGAGCCTCGGCGGCGGACGCCCGTCAGGCTGTACCGAGGGAACCTGCGAGCGCTGGCACGCCGGCGTCGACCTGACCAGCGCGCCGAACCGGGCGCTGGTCGTCGCCCCGGAGGACGGCACGATCGCCGGCGTCGACAAGGGCTGGACCGATGGCACCCGGACGATCTTCTTCGTCACCGACTCCGGCCTCTTCCTCGTGCTCGGCGGCATCATCGCCGGTTCGCACAAGGAGTGGAGCCGCAAGGTCGGCGACAAAATCAAACGGGGCGGCGAGCTCGGCCGCATCGTCGGCAGCTACGGCATGCTGCACTTCGAGACCTACGCGGCCACGCCGGACCGCACCAAGAACTCGCGCTGGTGGAAGGACGACCCGCCGCCCGAGGGGCTTCTCAATCCCGCGAACTACGTCGAGCGCATGGTGGGCGACAAGGTCTCGCTGCTCCAGACGGGCCAGCGCCTCCAGGCACTCACGGATCTCGGCTACTACACCGGCACGATCGGCACCACGTGGGGCCCGGACGCGACCGAGGCGCTCAAGAAGGCCCAGGCCGCGCTGGGCGTCGAAGTCGACGGCAAGTGGGGCCCCAAGACCGAGGACGCGGTCCAGGCCGCGCTGCAAGTCGGCGCCAGCGAGGACGCGGACCATAGCGGCGGCAGCGACGTCCTCGCACCCGTGCGGACCCTCGGCGGCATCGTCGCGGGCATCGCCGTCGCCAGCCTCACCGCCGCAGTCGCGCTGACGATTCGGTGGCGTCGTCGTCACGCAGGGGAGGCGACGTCGTGACCCACAACTCCTCGCGCTGGCGACAGCGACTCACGCTCGTTGTATTCGGCACATCCTCGATGCTCACCGGTCTCGCCATCGGCTATGCGCTCGGGCTGCAGCACTCGCTACGGCACGCACTCGCGGGAAAGGACGCCCATGGAATTTAATCTCGCCTACACCCGCCGCATGCAGCTGTCCGCCCTCGTCATGCCGCGCGGCGAATACGTGGTCGAGGTGCTGCAGCCCGGCGACACCCTGGCGCTCTTCCTGGTGCGGGGATGTCTGCAGATCACCCGCCGCCGCACGGGCGAGCCGGCGAGCTACTCGCTGCACGCGACGCCCAGCTCCCCGCTCGTCATCCTCAATCCTGGCACATACACCATCGTCGCCGAGCGTTCAGCGCTCGGCTTGCGCGGCTCCAGGCGCGCGCAATAGGAGGCCCATGCATTCACCATCCGCGTCGCCTCATCAGATCGTCGGCGCCATCACCAACACTCTCCGCGGGTTCCAGCAGCGTCGTGATCAGCGGCGTTTTTATGCTTCGGATGGATTCGCAGGTCCCGAAGCTGCGGCTGCCCCCACCATGTCGCCGCCGCGGTCGCCCGTCAACCCCGCCGAACGGGCCGAGGACATGTCGCCGTTTCGTCCGTGTGGGTTCGTCGAGATCGACGGCCGCGCTGTCCCTGTGATGGACCCGGTCTTTCTGCAGGCACTCCAGGCGCAGATGGCCCAGGGAATGGTGCCCCCGCCATTTTTCAATACTGACATGATGGAACCTCGTGCGCGCGCGCCGGAGTCGACCACCACCGATCCGCAAGCATCCGCAGCCGTGCACGGTGCGACCAATCCCGAGTACCGACCCGCATCGCCTCCCCCGGCAGCAGCGGCGAACTCGGGAGAACATGCACCCTCGAAGCCCGAGGAGGTCGCGGGTAAGTCTGACGAACCGCGTGCCTCCGCGGCTCCCGATCTTTTCGCCGCGCAGATGGAGCGGCTGCTCGACCGCCGCGCGGACGAGGAGGCGGCGCGCCTCGGTGCTCTGCTCCGCGAGCACGAGCAACGCCTCGCCGAGCAGGCCGAGGCCCTGGCCAGACAGCAGGCGGCGCTCCTGCGCGAGGTGCTCGACGTCCACCGGACCCAGCAGGCCGAGCAGGCGAACCGGCACGCGCAGGTAGTCCGCGACCTGCTCCGCGAGCACCAGACCCAGCTCGACGATCAAGCGACGGCCGCGGTCACGCGGGAGGCGCAGGCGATCGGCACGCTGCTCCGCGAGCACCGCGAGGCGCTCGTCGACGCCCAGGAAGCCCATCGTCGCGGCCTCGAGGAACTCCTCGCGTCTCACCGCGACGAGCTACAGGCCGCACGCGGGCCACGCAGCGGCGACGACAAGTACCGCGACGCTCTCACCGAGCAGGCGAAGCTGCAGCATGCCGCCCAGCTGCAGCTCGCGTCGGGGATCGCCGCGCTCCATGCCGTGGCCGAGCGCCTTGGTGAAGCTGTGCACGCACTCGCAGAACAGGCCGCGAAGCAACGCGCCGACCTGTCGTGGCTCCCGCCACCGCCCAGCTTCGTCCCGCCGCTTCCCGTGGTGCCCACGACGTCCGCGATTCCGAAGTCGCAGTCCACCGCACAGACGATAGTTCCCCCGCCGTCAGCCGCGGCGGAGGCGACCGCGAGTACCCGCCTTGCCAGTGCCAAGGACGCGATGGTGGATCACGATTCATCCCCATCAATCCCGGAGCCCGCGAGCGCCCCGATCCGGGGCGTGCCTGCGGCCGCGTGGAAGCTCGCCCGCGTCCGCGTCCACGAGCTCATGGATGTGGTCCACCTCGAGGATCCGGACGACAACGCGACGTCTGAAAGGAACCCTGAACGATGCCACCCGCTGACTACATGAAATGCACCGGCAAGTACAAAGACCTCGTCAAGAACGGCCTTGGCGGGACCCTCGACAAGCCGTGTGCCAACGCCCTCAACATCCAGATTTACTGCAACCAGCCTGATGTCGACGCCTGGAATGCGATCGCCTGGGAGCTTTTCAAGCGGGTCCGTCACGAATGGAACGTCACCAACAAGGCCGTGGCGATCCCCACCGAGGTCGCCGATTACATCACGGCGCTGGACAACGACTACTGCGAGGCCGACAGCGACGGTCAATGCGTCAGGTACAAGCTCCCCGAGTCGAGCTCGTACGACATCAACTGGAATGCCTCCGCCGCGGTGACGATCGCCCGGTGGTGCTCGCGGGCGACCTGCGCCCTCGAGATCCTGGAGAACGTGCGTGGATGGCAGGCGCCGATCGAGCCGACCCAGGAGAGCTACGATCTGCCCGAGGAGGCGGCGAAGGGGTCGGGTGGCGTGGTGAAGGACGTGGGCGAAGGGGTCGGCGCGCTCGGCAAGGGCATCGGCGGCGCGCTCGGCGGCCTCGGGTCGGCGCTCACCTGGCTGCCCGCAGCGCTGATCGCCAGCCTCGGGATCGTTGTCGTCGGCGGCATTTTTCGCCTGCGCGGTGAAAGACGTTTCGCGCAACCGAATTGAGGCCGCAGCAGCATGAGTCAGAACCATCCACACCGTCTTCTGGAAAACACCATGAACAAGCAACACGCCGAACTGTTCGCCACCCTCCACCAACTTGCCACCACCGTGACCACCGTGTTCGAGGTGCTCGCCGATGCGAAGTCCGAGGACCGCCGCGGGGATGCTCCCGCTGGGTCGCCTGAGCCCACGCCGAGACCCTCCGAGCCTCCTCCGCCGGAGCCGACCCGTGACGACCTGTGCATCGCCTGTGGCCGCGTGTGCGAGGTGATGGCCGCGCGAGTCAAGCACGGCCAGGTCTGCGTGGTCTGCGTCAGCGACTCGGTGGACGACCTTCGGCGTCAGTCCGAGCGTTCCCGTCTCGCAGGAATCGCCGACGATATCGATGCTCAACTCGAGACCCTGGAGACGCTCGCCGACGAGGCGATCGACAGTGATGGCGCGCGCAGCTTGCCCATCTTGAAACGCGAGGTCACGCGGCTCTGCGACCTCTTCCGTGTGCGCCAGGGCCCGTTCGCCCGCACGTCGGACCATACCGATGCAGACCAGGGCAAACAAAGCTCCTCCCGGCGAGAGACGGAGCCGGCGTGAACCGCGTCGCCCTCTTCGCAGTCGCCACGGGAGCGGCGCTCGTCGGCGCCGGCTACCTGCTTCGCCGCGGCGACGTGCGCCTGTCCTCACTCGGGGTGTCGCAGGACGTGATCCCCATCGTCGCACCGTTCATCGACGTCAACGTCGCGGACGGCGTGCTCGCGGCGATGGACCAGCTCCGGGGCGATCGGGTCACGATCGTGCTGCACACCCTCGGCGGCTGTGTCACCGCCTGCGTTCTGATCTCGAACGCTCTGAGACAGTTCCGCGAGTCCGTCGCGGTCGTGCCCTACATGGCGATCTCCGGCGGCACGCTGATCGCCCTCAACGCTGGCCGCCTCGAGATGGGCCGTTACGCCGCCCTCTCGGCCGTCGACCCCATGATCATGGGCCAGCGCGTTCGCCACCTGGCCGAGGTGGGCAACGACAAGTCGGTCGCCGCCCTCGCACGCGAGTACGAGGTCGCCATGCAGGGCTACCTGCGCGACACGCTCCGCACCCACGTCCCCGAAGCCAAGCTTAAGGCCGCCATGGGCCTCTTCCTCGGCGAGCACGCCCCGCACGCGTGGCCGATCCGCCGCCCCGACATCGAGGCGGTGGGCATCCCAATCAAGGAGTCCGCAGATCGCTGGTCGAGCCTCATCGACCGCATGCGTGGGCGGAAGTGCTGGCAGAGGACGGAGGACGTACCATGACCCGTTCCCGCGCCTTTCTGGCGATCTCTGCAGCCATCACCGTGGGCCTGGGGTTCTTTAGCGGTATGGCGGTCTCCCGCCACGCCAAAGCCCCGCCTCGGGGTCACGTCTATATCGTCGGAGATTCGGTATTTCTCGACATCGCGGCTCTGGACGCTCTGCGGGCGAGCGCGGACCACATCACGACCAACGACCTCGGCTGGACATTGCTGCAAGCTGGCAGCCGGTTGCTCTACGCAAAGGTGTATCTGGACAAACCAGCCTTCCGCGGTCAGGTCGGTGCAACATATCTGCTCCTGCACCCGTCGG
>Ga0075163_10001751_pt1 | contig 29310 bp, 8 predicted proteins | sample JI1023141ADNA_FD_71478 | JGI IMG/M metagenome (GOLD analysis project Ga0075163, IMG submission 71478) | Wastewater effluent complex algal communities from Wisconsin, to seasonally profile nutrient transformation and Carbon sequestration -... | ecosystem: Engineered > WWTP > Effluent > Algae...
GGCATAAAAAACGTCTTTTGCCAAACTTTGGACGTAAGCATCACCACAAAAAACGTCTTTTGCCCCACTTTGGACGTAAGGATTGGCACAAAAAACGTCTTTTGCCCCACTTTGGACGTAGGGATTGGCATAAAAAACGTTTCTCATCCTACTTTATTATAAAAATATACCGCTGTTAGGGTTTAAAACCCCAACAACAGCCTATTTTACCTCCCCCACAAAAAAAAATCACCAAAACCATACAAAAACACCAATAAAAAACACTATTTTTACCCCGTATATTAAACAACAATCCTAACCAAAAACTAACACCTTATGTTTACACAAACACACACCCGTATCTTTTGTTTCTTTTTGCTTTGCCTTACTTACTGCCACCCAACAACAAGCTGCCAAGCCCAAACCACCTTTGGACCACAGCAAATAATTAGTACTACTGCTAATGGTGCAAGTTCTGTTTATGCTATTGATTTAGATGGAGATGGGGATAATGATGTGCTTTCGGCTTCTTTCAATGATTATAAAATAGCTTGGTACAGAAATGATGGTAACGGTAATTTTAGTACTGAGCAAATAATTAGTACTAATGCTGATGGTGCAACCGCTGTTTATGCCATTGACTTAGATGACGATGGAGACAATGATGTTCTTTCGGCTTCTCCTATTGATAATAAAATAGCTTGGTATATAAACGATGGTAGCGGTAATTTTAGTGCCGAACAAATCATTAGTACTACTGCTGATGGTGTTCAATCTGTTTATGCCATTGATTTAGATAGCGATAGCGACAATGATGTGCTTTCGGCTTCTATTAATGATGGTAAAATAGCTTGGTACATAAACGATGGCAATGGCAATTTTAGTACTGAGCAAATAATTAGTACTAATGCTGATTATACAAGAGATGTTTATGCCATTGATTTAGATGGCGATGGAGACAATGATGTACTTTCTGCTTCTCAAAATGATGATAAAATAGCTTGGTACATAAACGATGGCAGTGGTAATTTTAGCACCGAGCAAATAATTAGTACTAATGTTAATGGTGCATTCTCCGTTTATGCCATTGATATAGATGACGATGGCGATAATGATGTGCTTTCTGCTTCTTTTGGTGATAACGAGATAGCTTGGTACATAAATGATGGTAGTGGCAATTTCAGCTCCGAGCAAATTATTAACACTAATGCTAATCAGGTAAGGTCTATTTATTCTATTGACTTAGATAATGATGGAGATAATGATGTACTTTCTGCTTCTCAAATTGATGATAAAATAGCTTGGTACATAAACGATAGTAACGGCAGTTTTAGCAGCGAGCAAATCATTAGTACTAATGCTAATGGTGCAAGATGCGTTTATGCCATTGATTTAGACGGCGATGGGGATAATGATGTGCTTTCTGCTTCTTTTAATGATGATAAAATAGCTTGGTACGAAAACATTTCTCTAAGCCAAACCGACCCTATACCACCTATTGCCAATTTTACCACCACACCCACCGCTACACCTGCTGCAACAAACCCCGATACCCTATATATTTGCAGCGGACAAACGGTGTACACCAACAATTTATCCTCAAATGCCAACGCCTACCTCTGGAACTTTGGCGACGGTAGCACTCCCAACACCCAAACTAACCCAACACATACCTACACCCAAGCCGGAGCCTACCCACTTACCCTAATTGCCTACAACAACACCCCAAGCCCCTTTACCTGCGAGGCAAATGCAGGATACCCACAATATGGCATCGAAGGTGGATTTGGAGGCATTCAGGGTTATAATAATTCGCTTAACTACACCCAAAGCTACTTAGCTTTTGATGTAGATAGTAACATGGTTAGTATACACTCAACTATTGAAGAGGCAGCTTACAACTCTACTAACGAATACATTGTAATTGCTAACTACTTAACCAGCGAAGTAACACCCGCCAACACTATTAGCAGCTTACAACAACAAGTAGCTAACGATGAATGTATTGATTTTGATGTGTATTCGCTATGTGGACTGAAAAACAACAGTTTATTTCCTATCTATGACGCTGCTTATGGGGGCTATTTAATCATGTTTGACCCTAACTTTCCTATTCCGTATAATCCCGAAGGTAATTATGATAGTTATGTGTATCCCTACCACGTTGGATATACTGAATGGGCTTGGAATGGTGACTTAGAGTATTACCTCTTAGACACCAATTATCAACCATTTGCCTTGGGCGATACCATACAATATTGCCCTACTTACAATGGCGTAACACAATGCTGCCAAACTATCATTATTCCCAGCACACCGCCCGGCGGCGGAACGCCAGAACCACTTGCTCCTTACAACCCCATCGTGCCGCTATATAGCGCACGCCCTGCAAATAGCAATGAAGTGGTACTGTCCGATACCACCAACATTGTGGTAGTAGTGCAACCTGCCCTTGCACCCGACATTACTTGTATCAGCACCCTTTGTGCCAACGATACGGCACAATACCACACCAATGCCCTCTGTACCAACTATCAATGGGACGTAATAGGCGGCACTATAATAAGCGGGCAAAACACACCCGATATAAATGTGGTGTGGGGCAACACTCCCGAAGGCACTATTAGTCTAACAGCCGCTTGCGACGAGGCTTACTGCAACCTGCCAACAGTAGTTGCTGTGCCTATCATCACCCAAACAGCTACTATTGCAGGCAAACACTTAGTGTGCCTAAACGAGGTACTTAACTATACAGCCCCTTTCTTTGGTGGCACAACGTATAACTGGACAATAGACCCACCACAAGCAGGCGAAATAATAGCAGGCAATAATAGCCACCAAATTACTGTCCGATGGACTAATATGGAGGCTACCCTTGCATTATCTTACCAAAACCAAGTATTGGGCTGCAACGGCACGGCTAACTTAAATATCACGCCTGTGGCTGCCTTTGCCATAGATACCTTAGACATTGTTTGTCAAGGCACACAAAGCACCCTAAACACCACCGAAAACGGCGAATTTACGTGGTCGGTAGTTGGGGGCAATATAGTATCGGGGCAAGGCAGCAATAGCATTGTAGTAAATTGGACAAGCGAAGGAACAGCTACCGTAAATGCTACTGCCAACAACCCAAATAGTTTTTGTAACCTAACAGCCAACGCAAGTACTACCGTTTTGGCGTTTCCGCAAAGCCCTACCATAACAGGGCAGACAATCATCTGCCCAACCCAAACCTATTTGTACAACGCATCGCCTACACAAAACAACACTACTTTTGTATGGACAGCCACAGGCGGAACCATTACCGCAGGGCAAAGCAGCTCCACTGTAAGTGTTGTATGGAATGGCTTGCCGCCTTATAGTTTGTCGGTTGTGCGCCAAACAAACAGCCAACCTGCTTGCTTATCTAACCCAACTACTTTGGCAGTTAGTAGTTTTACCAACAGCGGCGGTTTAAGTATTTCGGGCGATAATGTAGTTTGTCCTGCATTAACAGTAAGCTATACAGCAACACCTAATATAGCTAACCTATTGTATGAATGGAGCATTAGCCCCACAACAGCCGGACAGATTATTGGCGGACAAGGTACTGCCAACATAGTTATACAATGGGCAACAACTACGCCACCCGATGCCACATTAACGGTAACAGCATGTAGCCAAATCGCTAACTATACCATAAACTTTGCCGATGCTCCGCAGCCCCTAATCAACCAAAATAATGTATTGTGTAGCAACAATACCGCTACCCTATCGGTTACAAATGTTGCCGATATAAGCCAGTATATTTGGCAAACCGAAACAGGTAGTACTATATATAATGCACTTACTATTGTTGTTGATGCAGCAGGTATTTATACACTAAGTGTAATTAACAGCAGTGGTTGTTTGGGCTACGATGCCATTAGTGTTATCGAAAACACGGCTCCTGTTGCCAATATTTTATCATCAAGTTACCTTGTTTGTATCCAAGATGCCTTAGATATACCCCTAATGGCTATTGATGGCACAAATTATGCTTTTGAATGGTTGCTAAACGGTGTGCCTATTGCCGACACCAACAGTCCGTTTTACACCCACCCTGCAACCAATGTAGCAGGTAACTTTACGTATCAGGTAAGCGTTACCGATGTATCGAACAATTGCATTACTTTGTCCGATGCTGCAAACATTATACAAGCCCTTTGTGTGCCAGATACCAGCGGCGGCGGCGGCACGGGTACAGGAGGTCCAAACGACCCCAACTGCCCTCCAACTGCTGGTCACGAAGTTAGTTTTACCTTAGCATCAGACGGCGAGAATTGCCAAACGGTAACACTTACCCAAACATCGGTTGATGTTTTTACCCAATTTATTGTTTTTTGGGGCGATGGAGCAATAGACACTTTAACAGGCAATACCGCTACCCACACTTACCCCAACGATATTGCCCTTTATACGGTGCGTTTAAGGGGCTGGTTTGTGCATCCAAATACAGGTGCTTTGTGTTATAAAACCCACGACGAGCCATACAGCGTGCCACTTACTGCCCGTTTCGATGTGTCGGAGGCATGTTTGGGCAACGAATGGCAATTTATGGATAGGTCGTATTACCTACCTATCACCAGCATTAGCAACTGGCTGTGGGACTTTGGCGATGGCTCGCCCATAGTATCGGGTAGCCAAACGGCAGCACATACCTACACCACAGCAGGTAGTTTTGTAGTAACGCTAACCATTACCAATGGCAATTGCACCATTAGCAGCAACCAAACCATAACAATTGCCACCTTACCAACACTTAATTTTAGTGTCGATGGCGGAGCTTGTGTAGATAATGTATTGCACTTTACACCCAGCAACCCCAACCTTATCAGTTATGTTTGGTCTTTTGGCGATGGAGCAACTTCATCTGCCCAAAATGCTGCCCACCAATACAATGCAGCAAGCAACTATACCGCTAACCTTAGTGCCACTACCAATTTAGGTTGTGTTGTAACGGCTAATCCGCAAACAATAAGCATAAATCCACAACCACAGCCGCAAAACATTTTCGCCACCGATACCTTATTGTGCAGCGGCGAAACAACAACCTTAGTAGCACCTTTGGGGGTAGCGTATCTTTGGTCAACAAACAGTGTAGATAGTAGCATTGTGGTAAGTGCCGCAGGTAACTATGTAGTAAAAGTAACTTTGGCAGATGGTTGTTATTATACCACATCTGCCCAAAACATAAACGTAACATTGCCTCCAAATGCCACCATTTACCCATCGAGCGATACCGCACACTTTTGTGCAAGTAATACCGCACAATTTTTGTACGTAAATCAAAACGAAAACTATACCTATGCTTGGGGGCCTTCTGTTGGCACTACTTATCAAAAACAGGTGTATTACAATGGCACTTACACCATTACGGTAACAGATACCCAAACAGGCTGTACGGCTACCGATAATACGGTAGTACAACTACATTCGATATATGGCGTGCCGATTGTAGCAGGCAATACCACCGATGTTTGCCAAGGCGAAACCGTACAACTTTGGGTAAGCAACAATATGCCTAGTGCTGACCATTTTGTTTGGACAAATGGCGTAGAAGATAGCCTTATTAACATTACCACATCGGGCAATTACGGCGTATATGCTGTTGATAACTGGGGTTGCGTAAGCGATACATCGGCTGTTAGCACCATTACCATAAATGCTTTGCCAAACGTAGATTTGTTTCCGGCAGGCTGCTACGAGTTGTGCCAAGGCGACACCATTTCTTTTCCGATAGGCACGGCAAGCAATTACCAATGGTTTTTTAACAACACTTTGCTTACCAACAATACCGCCAATTTTGTGCCGCAAGCCGAGGGCGACTATTTTGTGGTGATGACAAACGATGTGGGTTGCACCGACACCAGTGGCGTATTAAGCCTACAGTTTAAAACCAACTGCCCTACCAACAATCCGTTGCCCATTAGCTTAATTGATTTTAGCGGAATTGTTAAAGAGCAAGGTAATTTATTACATTGGGCAAGTGCCACCGAAATAAATGCTAACTATTACACCCTTTATTACTCAAGCAATGGCGAACATTTCGTGCCTATCAACACCACCAAAGCAAGCGGCAATAGTAATACCACAAAACACTATCAGTATTTGCACAACAGCAAAGTAGCACTTAGTTATTATCGTTTAGAGGAGACAGATTACGACGGAACTGCCCATAAATTAGGTACTATTGTACTACACAGGCTTAATGCCGATGCACAAAATGTGTTGGTATATCCAAATCCTGCCCAAACAACTTTGCAAATAAATTACCAAACTACCCAAACCCAATTGGTTACTTTGCAAATTTACGACATAATGGGTAGGTTGCTACACACCCAAACAAAAATGGCACAACTCAACGCTAACAATTGGCAGATAGATGTAAACAGTTATCCAACAGGCATTTATTGGCTGCAAATAGGCGAGCAAACTATTAAATGGACTAAGTTTTAAACAACAAAGTACCCCATTTTTCTGTAAGGTAAGGGTTAATTCCTACTTTACAGAAAAATGGGGTGTTGTTTATTGGCTTTGCAAGAAGGATAAAAGGCACAAAACGTCTTTTGCCCTAGTTTGGACGTAAGAATTGGCACAAAAAACGCTTCTCATCTTACTTTACTATAAAATTACACCGCTGTTAGGCTTTTAAATCCTAACAGCGGTTTTTTTCACCTCCTCCACAAAAAACATTTACCTAAAGTGTACAAAAACACCAACAAAAAACACTATCTTTGCATGGCATACTAAACAACAATCCTAACCCAAAACTAACAACTTATGTTTACACAAACACACACCCGTATCTTTTGTTTCTTTTTGCTTTGCCTTACTTACTGCTACCCAACAACAAACTGCCAAGCCCAAACCACCTTTGGACCACAGCAAATAATTAGTACAAATGCTGATGTTGCATGGTCTGTTTATGCCATTGATTTAAATGATGATGGGGATAATGATGTGCTTTCGGCTTCTATTGTTGATAGTAAAATATCTTGGTACATAAACGATGGCAATGGCAATTTTAGTACAGAGCAAATAATTAGTACAAATGCTAATGGTGCATTCTCTGTTTATGCCATTGACTTAGATGGTGATGGGGATAATGATGTACTTTCAGCTTCTCGTGATGATGATAAAATAGCTTGGTACATCAATGAGGGTAGTGGCAATTTTAGCACCGAGCAAATTATTAATACTACTGCTAATGGTGCACAATCTGTATATGCCACTGACATAGATGGCGATGGAGATAATGATGTACTTTCGGCCTCTGTTGTTGATGATAAAATAGCTTGGTACATCAATGAAGGTAATGGTAATTTTAGTACCGAGCAAGTTATTACTACTAATGCTAATGGTGCAAACTCTGTCTATGCCATTGATTTAGATGGCGATGGCGATAATGATATGCTTTCAGATTCTTTTTATGATGATAAAATAGCTTGGTACATAAATGATGGCAGTGGTAATTTTAGTACCGAGCAAGTCATTAGTACAAATACTGATGGTGTAGTCTCTGTATATGCCATTGATTTAGATGGCGATGGCGATAATGATGTACTTTCGGCTTCTGGTATTGATGATAAAATAGCTTGGTACATAAATGATGGTAATGGCAATTTTAGTACCGAGCAAATCATTAATACTGCTGCTAATAATGCAACTGATGTTTATGCCATTGATTTAGATGGTGATGGTGATAATGATGTACTTTCGACTTCTATTGGTGATGATAAAATAGCTTGGTACATAAACGATGGCAGTGGTAACTTTAGTGCCGAACAATTAATTAGTACTACTGCTGATTATGCAACCTCTGTTTATGCCATTGATATAGATGGCGATGGGGATAATGATGTACTTTCAGCGTCTCCTAATGACAATAAAATAGCTTGGTACGAGAACCAATTGTATGCAGTAGGTGTGCCTAATGAGCCTAATAATTTAGCTGCTAACGCTACTACGGTTACTTGTACCTTAATCAACAACACCTCTACCCCAAACACCCTACAAATACAATACAATGCCCCACAAACCCAGCCAACCACCCTACAACTCTACGACATAATGGGTAGGTTAGTAGCCCAACAAACCTTCGATACCACAAAAGGCATTAACACTTGGCAAATACCCGTAGGTATGTATCCCGCAGGGGTATATTTGTTGCAGGTTAGCAACACAAACAGTAAAGAAACTATTAAGTGGGTTAAGGAGTAGATAGAACAAACCGCTGTTAGGATTTTAAAGCCTAACAGCGGTTTTTTTGTTTGCCTTAAAAACTTGTTTTATTTTTTGGTTGATGTACATTATCACACCAAAAACATCTTTTGCCCAAGTCTGGACGTAAGGATTGGCATGAAAAGCATCTTTTGCCTAAATTTGTACGTGGGTATTGGCACAAAAAACGTTTTTTGCCCAAGTTTGGACGTAAGGATTGGCACAAAAAACATTTTTTAGCTAAATTTGTACGTGGGTATTGGCATAAAAAATATTTTTTGCTTTATCTTACCATAAAAATAAATCATTGTTAATTCGTAAGATAGGGTTAAAACCCTATCCTATTAATGTATGGGGTATTTTTTGCAATTTTGTTAAACAACGGTTGACATAAAAAATAAATAAAATAGGGTTAAAACCCTATTTGTTGACACAAAAAATGTTTTTTGCCACATTATGCCATAAAATAAAACCGTTGTTAGGGTCTTGTACCTCAACAGCGGTTTGTTTATTTACCAAACACATCAATAGGATAGGGTTTTAACTCTATCTTATTGATGTTTGGGGTATTGTTTGCTATTAGCGTACTTTGGCAGCTTCGGCAAGGCTTTGGGTTATGGCATCTTGTACGCTACCACGTATGCCCATTAGTACTTCGCCTTTGGTGGTGTATACCATGGTATCGGGTAAAGCAATTTTTTGGGTATAGCAGGCTTTTAACGAATCAATAATGGCTTTTTGTAGATTGATGATACTAATTGCTTTGTTTCCAAACACAACAATGCCATTGGGTTCTATCTCCATTGTCCAGATAATAGGTTTTTTATTGGCACTTGCGGTAGTGTGGGTGCTATCGATGATAACCGGCTCGGGGGCAGGTTCGGTTTTGGTGGGTTGAGGATTATTATTGCAAGCCACTAACATAGCAAAAGCTATGGGTAAAATATAAAAGATGTTTTTCATGAAGTAAATTGTTTAGAAAATGAAAGAGAAGAGAACTATAGTGAAGAGAGTAAAAGAGTGAATGGACTGAAAGAACGAAGGGAGTGAAAGAGTTAATGGAATGAAGGGAGTGAACTTCGCCACCTTGCTATTTCGCCACGTCACTACATCATCATTTCGCCACCTCGTAACATCGCCACCTTATTACCTAATTGTTTTACTACCTCACCATATCCCCACATTGCCACCTTATTTAGGCGATAGATAGGTAGCTACCAAATTGCGGTATTCGAGCATGTTTTGTGGTAGATTGTGTACGTTGGCTTTAAGCAAACGACGGTCTTTTTCGTAAAACAAGTTAATGGCAAGGGCATCGTCTAAGGTTAGTTGCTCGGCTTGTAGGTATAATTGGTTGCGTTGGGTGGCGTTGGTACTCGCCAAAGCATTAGCCATTAGCTGGTCAAATTTGGGGTTATTGTAACGCACGGTGTTTAGGTAGGCGCGTCCGTCGGGGGTAGGAGGGAGGTGTTTTGAAGAAAAGTAATTTAAGAAATTTTCGGGGTCGGGGTAGTCGCCCATCCAGCCCGAGCGCCAAAATTCGCATTTGCCAGCCTCCACATTCTCGAAATGTTGAGCCATTGGTAGCTTTTCTATACGCACCTGTATGTTTAAGGTTTCTTCTATCATTTTCTCTACGGCTTCGGCTACTTGTTCGTTTCGTTTGCCACCACCGTTTATTTGCAGCGTTATTTCGGGCAAGCCTTTGCCATTGGGGTAGCCCGCTTCGGCAAGCAATTGTTGGGCTTTTTTGGGGTTGTAGTTGTAGCCTACTAACTTTGCATAATCGTAGTTTGGCACACAGTTGGGTGTTCTGCCATAAACAGCAGCAATGGCAGCACCTTTTAAGGTGTTATCTACCAAACGTTGTCTATCAACGGCAAAGCTGATGGCTTGGCGCAGTTTTTTGTTACTAAATACCTTACCTGTCGTCAAAAAACCATAGTACTGAATATTTAGGGTAGGTGCTTGTTGCAACACATACTGGCTATAATCGCCCAACAGTTTACCTTGTCTGTCTACAATTTCGTCGGTGTTTTCGTAGGGCAGTTTATACACCATGTCTAGCTTATCTTGTTTAAAGTTTAGTAGCTCTGCCATTTTATCGCCCACAAAAGTAATTTTTATACCATTTAGGTAAGGCAAGGTATTGCCATTGGCATCTTTGCCCCAATAGGTAGGGTTTTTTAGCAGCAATAAAGTTTGGTTTTCATCGGCTCGTTTTACGTAAAAAGGACCTGTACCAACGGCGTGCAGGCGCATACCATCTGCCCCATATTTTTCAAAAGCTTCGTGCGGATACACAAAGCCGTACTGCATAGACAATAAATACAAAAAGTTAGGGAAAGCCTCGTTTAGAGTGATGATTAAGGTGCTACTATCTTGTACTACAATGCCCTTTACACCTTCGGGCGTAGGTTTCGCGGTTTCGGTTTGTTGGTAGTAGTCGGCGGCTCCTACGATTCGGTCTCTAAAAAAGTTAATACCTTTGTTATCTGCCGAAAAAGTACAAACTTTATCCAAGCAATACTTAACATCGTAGGCAGATACGGTACGCCCTTTATTGTTCGGAAAACAAGCATCGTCTTGGAAGCGTACATTTTTGCGTATGGTAAATGTGTACACTTTTCCGTCGGGCGATGTTGTCCAGCTTTGGGCTAAAACAGGTTCTATTTCGAGGGTAGTTTGGTTGGGGCGCACTAAACCCTCGTAAATTTGGTTGGCAATTCGGTGTCCAATGGCATCGCCCATAGCAGGCGGGTAAAGGGTGCGGAAAAACTCTTCTTCGTTCCAGCTAAACATGCCGCCATAATAGGCATCGCCATTAGGCACTTTGTTTAGTTGTCGCAGGCTATTGTCCGAGTTGTCGGACGACGAACAGGCTGCAAGAGAGAGAACGATAATGATGGAGAATAAAGAAATTGCTTTTTTCATGTTAAATGTTGCTTAATGGCAACAAAAGTACGTCAATATAGCATCTTGTACAATAGATAATGCAAATTTGTGGAAAGAATTGTTTTTTTGAACAGATGAATGGCATAAAAAAGACTACATAGCTTCGATAAAAAATGCTTTGGGGTAGATAAAGTACTAAATATTACCTAAGTATTACAAACCCTGCTTTTAACATTTGCACTAATTAATATATAGCGAGAGAGAAAAAAATTAACGATTAAGTAACCCAAATAAGCAACTTCGGGGACTATAAAAGCGCTATCTTTGTGCCCAAAAATCAATTTAAACTAAAAAGACAAATCATGAGGAAATCAATTTACTATTTATCGCTTTTGGCGTTGATAGCTTTATCGCACACTATATATGCTCAAAGTTTTACAGGCACGTATGGTTTTGGAAGTGTAACAGCTACACCTACATCTGGCACAACCGACCCAACACTAGTACCAACTGCTACGGGACTTACTTTTGGTAGTTTCACTTCTGCGGGAGGAGGTGCCAATCCCAATGCTACTGGGCTTTTTTCTTTTACGGGGTGGACAACAGGTGCCACAACAGGTAACGATACTTTTTCAGGAGCTGTTGATTTAACAGATTATTATTCTGTAACGCTAACTCCAGATGCAGCATGTTCTATTGATCTCAATACAATTACTTTTTTATCTCGAAGATCAAGTACAGGACCTCGCCAATTTGTGGTTAGAAGTAGTCTTGATGGATACACTACAAATCTTACTGCTACAGGTGGAACTAGCGTAACCGTAGTAGCAACTAATATCTTTCAAATGCCTGATGCCTCATCTACTACAAGTTATGCTGGAAATATTGCTACACTTGGAACAGCATTTGATGCTCTTACAAGCCCTATCACTTTTCGGTTTTATCCATTTAATGCAGAAGCTGCAACTGGTTCTTTTGGTATTGATGATGTAGTTTTTAATGGTGCTGCTGCTTGTGGTGCATCCTGCTCCATCACTGCCATCACCGTTACCCAAACAGCGGCTTGCAGCGATAACTTTACCCCCAACATTTCCACCGACGATACCTACACTGCCGACGTAACGGTAACTTATGCCAATGCACCTGCATCGGGCAATTTAGTTTTGTCGGGTAGTAGTTTAGCCAATGCCACCGAAACCGTAGCTGTAGGTGGTTTAGGCAGTAGCACATCGCACACCTTTACGGGCGTGCCTATTTATGCCACAGGAAGCCTAAGCACCATTGTGGCTACTTTTGATGCAACACCTACTTGTACCTTTACTAACAGTGCCATTGCGGCAGTAAATAGTTGTTCGGTACCGCTTTGTGCTATATCGGGCGTTACGGTAGGCACGCCAAGTGCCTGCAACGACAATGGAACACCCGCCAACCCTGCCGACGATTATTACACCGCCAACGTAACGGTCAACTACACCGACCCTGCCTCGTCGGGCAACTTGGTGTTAAGTGGCGATGCCTCGGCTACGGTGGCTTTCTTTGCGCTTAACTCTGCTACCCAACACGTTTTTGCCAATGTGCAATTACCCGCCGATGGTACAACCAATAGCCTAACAGCTACTTTCTCTGCCCTACCCAGTACTTGCACTTTTACTAACGCTGCTATTGCGGCTGTAAACAGTTGTTCGGCAGCACCGCCCTGTAATATCTCGGCACTGACCTTGAGCAACACAGGCACTTGCCAAAACAACGGTACAACAACTAATCCCACCGATGACTATTACCTAACAGATGTAGTTGTCACCTTTGCCAATCCTCCTGCAACAGGCAACTTAGTATTAAGCGGCGGAGCATCGGCAACGGTGGCTGTTGGTAGTTTAGGTAGTAGCACATCGCACACTTTTACAGGCGTGCAACTACCTGCCAACGGAACAGCCCAAACCTTAACGGCTACCTTTGATGCTGCATCGCCAGCATGTACTTTTACCAATAGCAGCATTGCGGCGGTTGCGGCTTGCTCAACCCCATTAGTTTGTAGCATGACCGATGTAGCACTAAGCAACATCAGCGCTTGTAATACCAACGGTACTGCCTTTGACCCCGCCGACGATTATTACACCGCCGATGTAACCGTAACTTATGCCAATGCACCTTTTACGGGCAATTTAGTGTTGTCGGGCAGTGCCTCGGCAACTGTAGCAGTAGGTAGTTTAGGTGGTGCTACCTCGCACACCTTTACTGGCATACAACTACCCGCCGACGGAGCTACCAAAACCCTAACGGGTGCTTTTTCGGCAGATGCGGGTTGTACCTATACCAACAGTAGCGTAGCCGCTGTAGCCTCGTGTGCTACTTGCCAAATGAACACCATTGTACTTAGTAACATTAGCACTTGCAACAACAACGGCACCATTGGCAACTTTGCCGATGATACCTACACTGCCAATGTGACGCTTAACTACATCAACCCACCAACAACAGGTAACTTAGTGTTAAGTGGCGATGCCTCGGCTACTGTAGCTGTTACTAGTATTGGTGCAACATCTTATACCTTTACAGGTGTAACCCTACCCGCCGACGGAACTGTAAATACATTAACAGCTTCGTTTAGTGCTACTGCTTGTACTGTTACCAATGCTGCCATAGCTGCTGTAAATGGCTGCTCGGGTGCGCCAAGTTTTGCACTTACTAGCTGCGGTACATCGGTATCCGAAAACTTTAATAGCTTTGCAGGTTCTGCCGCTTCTTTACCCGGCGGTTGGGCATCTTCTTCTACCGACTATGTACCAGGTGCCTACTACACCAATACGGGTGCTTATGTAGGTTCAAACTCTACTTATGCATTAGGCAGTGCCGCCGATGCCGCTTATGGTGTGAAATTAGCTTCGGGAGGTGCTGCCGAAAACTTAAGCTATTGTGTAACCAACAACACAGGTAGTACCATATTGTCGATGAACGTAGCTTGGAACGTAGAACAATACTCGATAGCCGAACGACCAACAACCGTTGATTTCTTTTATAGCATAGACGGAGGAACTACCTATATCCAAACCAACATTACAGGTACTACCCTTACTACTGCCGCCACCGCTGGTGTAGCTGCCAACTTAGCATCGGTTATTAGCACACCGCGTAGCATTATCATCAATGGCTTATCTGTTGCACCGGGTGCTACTTTCTGTTATCGTTTCCGTATTGCTAATGCCGGAGCATCGGGTAGCAATGCACATATTGGGGTAGATGATTTGGTAGTAACACCCAACTGTACGCTTCCGTGTGCTATTAGCGCCATAGCTGTTGCCAATACTGTTTGCAGCGATAACGGCACCGCCAACAACCTAACCGACGACACCTATACCGCCGATGTAACCGTAACTTATGCCAATGCCCCTATAACAGGTAATTTAGTATTAAGTGGCGATGCCTCGGCTACCATAGCCGTAAGTAGCATTGGTGCAACATCGTATACCTTTACAGGCGTAACCATGCCCGCCGACGGAACTGCCAATACCCTAACCGCTACTTTTAGTGCCAACAGTTTGTGTACTTTTACCAATGCAGCCATTGCAGCGGTTGCTCCTTGCTCAACACCAATTGTTTGTACTATCAGTAGTATTAGTGTTAACGGGGCTACCTGTAGCGACAACGGAACCCCTAGCAACTCGACCGACGACACCTATACCGCCAACGTAACCGTAAATTACACCAACCCCGAAACAACAGGCGACTTAGTGTTAAGTGGCGATGGCTCGGCTACTGTAGCCGTAGGTAGTTTAGGTTCTTCAACATCGCATACTTTTACAGGTGTAAACCTACCCGCCGATGGTACTTCAAACACACTAACAGCTACTTTTAGTGCTAACCCCTCGTGTACGGTTACAAACGCGGCTATTGCTGCCGTTAATAGCTGCTCTGTTCCGTTGGCGGTTATACAGCTAACTAATTGCAATACCTCATCTGCCCCCGAAACCTTTAACACCTATGCAGGTAGCGCAGCCACCGTACCTACCGGTTGGACAATCACCACCACCCTACCACAATCGGGTTTGTATAACAATACAAGCACACTAGGCGCATCAAACGCCGTATATGGTTTGCTTGCCAATGGCGTAGGTACCGAAACCGCTATGGGCGCAAAAGTAGCTGCTAACACTGGCAACCCAACAGGGACAGGTTTGGCAACTTTTGAATATTGCACCACCAACCAAACAAGCAATACCCTTGCTGGTTTAGGTTTGGCTTGGGACGTAGAACAATACTCTGAGGGTTTGCGTGCTACCATTGTAGACCTACAATATAAAGTAGGTGCAGGTACTTATGCTGCCGTAACTGGCTCGGCGGTTACTGCCCAAACCAATGCTACGGGCGCTAATATCGTACCGCCAGTTATCACCAATAAAACAGCTACCCTTGCCGTACCCGTTTTGCCAGCCCAACAAGTTTGTTTTTTGTTTAGCGTTAAAACAGGCGCAGGCAGCGGTAACAATGCACACATAGGTATCGATAACTTTGCCGTTACGCCGCTTTGTTGTAACATTAGCAACATTAGCTTATCAAACGTTAGTGCTTGCAACAACAACGGAACCTTACCCGGCAGCACCGACGACACCTATACCGCTGACGTAACAGTAACTTTTGCTAACGCCCCCGCAACCGGCAACTTAGTGTTAAGCGGCAATGCAACTGCCACCGAAAGCGTAAGCAACCTCGACGGAACAACTACGCACACCTTTATGGGTGTAACCCTACCTGCCGATGGCTCAACTAAATCTATAACAGCTACCTTTGATGCCGATGCCGCTTGCACGCTAACCAACAATAGCATTGCTGCTGTTGCCTCGTGTTCGGTGCCAGTTTGTGGTATATCGACAATTAGCATTGCCCCAACCGCTGTATGCAACGACAACGGCACACCTGCCAACCCCAACGACGATTACTACTTGGCAGATGTTACGGTAACTTATGCTTTTGCACCCGCAACAGGCAATTTAGTGTTAAGCGGCAATGCCTTAGCCGCACCCGCCATCAATCCCCAAGTAGCATTTATTGGAGCATCTAACTATGTGTTTACTGGTATAAAACTAAAAGCCAATGGTAGTGCCAACACCCTAACCGCTACCTTTGATGCCAATACCGCTTGCACCAACAGCACCACCACAACAGCCACGCCATCTTGTTCGGTGGCTTGCCCTGCTAGCTTTGGGGTTTTCCCGCCAACAGGGGCTGCCAACCACAACTAACCTAAAAAGGTATGTAACGTTGTTTTGTATTGCTAAACAATACAAAACAACGCTATTGCATACCCCAAATAATATGGACATATTGACAAATAAAACCCTATTTGCTGCAACAACTGCCAAAAAGTGTACACTACTTTTTTAAACTTTTGCCGTATCTTTACACCGTATTACCAATCATAGGCTTTTAATAACACTTAAATGCCATACAGAGGCTGTTTGGGTCATTATATTGTCAAATAAAGGGCAAGGTGGATTTATGCAACCTATACACCTACAACTAAATGGTAAGATGTATACACTACCTTGCATTTTTTTACCGCAACAACTTATTTTTTTGTAGGTTATAGCAAACCCAATTGCAATAATATTGTACATAATTTGGAGACTTTTAGCAACCCTAAGCACCATTTTACGCGCCAAGTTCAATAAAAATAAGCACAATAAACTAACTTAGTTTGCTCCTTTCGTATTATCTTTACACCAATTTATACCCCTTACAAAAAAATAGCTAAACTCAAAGATACATTACTCTTGCTTCATCTATCTTTGTAACAAACATTTGCCATACAAGCAAACTATTTTTTGAAACAATCTAACTAAATACAATGAAAAACTTTTTTCAAAATTTTCTCTTACTTGTGGTCGTTGCTACCTTTTTCCTTACACAAAGTGTTAAGGGGCAGACTCCTATTCCAAACACAACACCAGTTACTCAAAATTTTGATGGAATGGTAGCAACTACTACCCTTCCGAGCAATTGGCGTATCCATCAATCAGCTACACCAACGTGGGCTGGTGGAACAGGAACGCTTGGCTTTCAGGCTTCTAGCGGAGCTCCGACCACCGGAGGAACTTATAATTGGGGAGCTACTGGTGGTACCGAGAGAGCGGCAGGTGTTATGACTTCGGGTGCCTATGCAAGTCCCAATAGTTTAATGGCATTTTATCAAAATACTAACTCTGATGTACTTACTAAAATAACCGTTAGCTATAATTTAGAGCGGTATAGAAGGAATACAGCAACTGCTTCAGTACAATTTTATTACTCTATTGACGGAAGTACTTGGGTTGCGGTACCAGCGGGAGATGTTGCTGCGGCATCTATCCCAACGGGTGCTAATCTCTACGGCTTTCCGCAGGCAAGTATTAGTGTAGCAGCCTTTAATATTACAGGTTTAACTGTTGTAAACGGTGGAAGTTTATACCTTCGATGGAATCTGTTTACTACAGGAAGTAGTTCACAAGCTATTGCTGTAGATGACGTAAGTGTTACAGCTACTTTTTGCCCAGACCTTACTGCTGTTGCACCTGTTGCTGTAGTAAGTAGCCAAAGTACTTGTGCTACTTCTTGTACACTTAGCGGTGGCGTAATAGCTGCCCCTACAACATCTTGCCCTGTGGGTTCTACCCTACAATACTCTACCAATGGTACTACATGGTCTACTGTTTTACCAACTTACAACCAAACAACAGCCGTTACGGTACTTACTCGTTGCAATTGCAATGCCGATAATACAGCATCAAGCCCAACAAGTACGGTAACCACTGTACCCGGTACTTGTACCCCACCCACCCTAACCCTTGCCCCAAGTTGCGGCGGCGGTGCCGGTATGGGTATCATCACCCCAACTTTTACAGCAGGTGCAGGTGGCTCGGCAAGCTATAACCCATCTGTGTTAACAAGTTTAGCCAATGGCACCTACACAGTAACCGTTACCGAGTCGGGTAGTGGCTGTACAAATACTGCAAGTGCAACCATTAGTTGTCCAGCTGCTACCTGCGATGCCGTTGCCGCCGCCCCCATAGGCAGTATTACACCAAGTAGTTTTTGTGGCACAGGTGGTTCATTAACAGGCTCTACTGCCACAGACCCCACTATAATAGACTTTAATTTTTACGATAAGATATACTTATTGGTAGATGCAACTGGAAAAATTGTATCGAACGGCACTAGTGTAGCTAGTTTAATAGCCCCCAACAATACGGGCAATGTACCGCAAGTATACAGTGTATATAGTTTAGTATTCGATGATGCACAAGGTGTGGTTGTTATTAACGGCATATCTACCATTACTGTTGGCGATGCCAATGTTATTAAAGACGGTAATGGCGATGCTCTACAAGCCAGCCCAACAGTGACGGCTTGTATGGACTTATCTACGGCAGCTGCTACTACTGTTACGGTTAACCCAGTACCTGTAATAGGCGACGACTTAGACGACCAATTATGTAATGGTGCATCCTCAGCCATTGATTTGTTTAGCAATGTAAGTGGCACGACGGTTACTTGGACGGTTGCTTTAACAAGTGGTTCGGCTAGTGGTTTTAGCAACTCAACAATGCCGTTAAATGTAAGCCCTACGGGTACGGACGATATTACGCAAACATTAACAAATACGGGCACAGGTAATGCGGTTGTCACCTACACCGTAATGCCCACAGCCAATGGTTGCCCAGGTGCCCCTTACGATGTAGCATTGACTATTTATCCTGCCTTAGATATTACCTTTGCACCTACTTGCTCTGTCGACGGTACTACCTACGACCTTGCCTTTACCATATCGGGTGGCAGTGGCACCGATTATGCGGCTACCTTTGCTAGTGCAGGTACGTTAGTACATACATTTGGTAATACAACGGGTACTATAACGGGCATTCCGGTTGCTACTACATTGGTAAGCCTCGAAATAATAGACGGGAACAGTTGTATCTACACCGAAACCTATACCTTTACCCCACCCACCCTAACCCTTGCCCCAAGTTGCGGCGGCGGTGTTGGTACGGGTATCATCACCCCAACCTTTACAGCAGGTGTAACAGGTGGCACGCCTACCTATAACCCCGCAACCTTAACAGGTTTAGCCAATGGCAACTACACCGTAACTGTTACTGAGTCGGGTAGTGGCTGTACCGCTACATCAAGTGCAACTATTAATTGTGCTGCTTTATGCCCCACCCTTACAACTGCTGCACCTGCTGCCGTAGTAACTACCCAAAGTACTTGTACTTCGTGTAGCCTAAGCGGTGGTGTAATAGCTGCCCCTACAGCATCTTGCCCTGTAGGTTCTACCCTACAATACTCTATTGATGCAGGAGTTACTTGGCTTCCTACCTTACCAACTTACAACCAAACAACAGCAGTTACAGTACTTACTCGTTGCAATTGCAATGTAGATAATACAGTATCAAGCCCAACAGGTAGCGTAACAACCATGCCTGGTACTTGTATGCCCGTTAGTGCAGGTATTATCATAGCCGAGACATCGGGTACAGCCAACGATGGTACTGTTTGTGTAGGCAGTGCCATTACGCTAACTGCTACTGGTGGTACAAGCTATAACTGGACATTGCCCGATGCGACAACCTCTACAACCAATCCACAAAGCATTGCGAGTGCAGCCACAGCCAATGGCGGTACTTATACCGTAGTAGTAACAGCTGCCAATGGTTGTGCAAGTACAGCCACCTCAACCGTAACCGTAAATAGCACCACCGCAGGCTTAACCAACAATGGTCCAATATGCTCGGGTAGTACAGCTACTTTTATCGCCACCCCCGCAGGTGCAACTACCTACGCTTGGAGTGCCGGCGGAAGTACAACAGCTACCACTATAACGCCAACTTTAACTGCTAATGCTACTTATACCGTAACGGTTACAGCCAATGGTTGTTCAAGTACCGCATCATCAACCGTAACGGTAAATGCCACACCTAACTTTACAGGTACGGCAAGTTGCAGTGGTGTAGCAGGTACAGGAAGCATCTCGCAAACAGCAACTGGCGGCACGGCTCCTTATACTTATGCCATAACAGGTGGTTCGTTTGGTGCTACCTTAGCCGATGGCAACTATACCGTAACGGTTGCCGATGCCAATAGCTGCTCTACAACAAGCACCGTATTAGTTAATTGCAGTGGAACATTGATTGCCCTAGGTAACGCCGATGCCACCGACCCATGCTATTGTGTAACACCGCCTACCTTAGATGCTAATAATACGGTAATAACCAATGGTACTTTTGGCGATGAGATGATAATTACAACCAACCCCGCTAATAGCACACTTGTTTGGGAGGTACTAACTACCACCGCATCTACCCCTATTGTAGGTACTAACTTTATCAATAATAACGATGGCACCTACAGACTTAATATTACCTACCCCGCAGGTGCCGGTGGTAGTGCAGGCTCGTGGAGCATTACCGCCACCGAAAAAACGGGTACCAACTTGCCAAACATCACCATTTCGGGTGGTAGTGGTTGCTCATATCTAATTGGTTCTTTGGCAGATGTAGTAGCCCCTGCTTGCTCGGCAGCAACCATAACCCTAACAGGCACACCAAGCGGTGGCACATGGGGCAGTGTTGCAACACCCGCCGGAACCTACACCCCAACACCAACCACTATGGCACAAGGTCCGTTCCCGTATAGCTACACCTACGATGCACACCCCGCCGTAGGCATACACCCTGCTTGCCCACTTACTTTACGTGCCGACATTACCGTGCCTGCTTGCGCACCAACTTGCATACCATCGGCAGGTACTTGGTAGTACATAATAAAGCGAAGTGTTGTTTAATTAAACAACACTTCGCCTATTTGGGTTTAAATAATCAACAACTATTAGTTAGGTGACACCACTGCAAACAAAACAAAAAGAACAGAAAAACTAAACAACCATTGTTCATCTAAAAAAGGTGTAAGAATAAGCTCGCTAAAAAAAATTATTTAGGGTAGATGCAGTTCGTACCATTGAACTTGTTTTTTACGTTTTAAACAACTAATCTAAACAAGCTTAAATCCAATCAACAAAAATTCGGTTTTAGGAAAGATGATGTATAAATCATCAAACACAAAGCTATCTTTAGTGGATATAGAGATTTAGGCAACGCATCGGGAAGGCTCTGAAGAAAACTTCAGCGATAGTTGGACACATCGAAGAGGCTCTGAAGGAAACTTCAGCGGTACTTGGACACATCGAAGAGGCTCTGAAGGAAACTTCAGCGGCACTTGGACACATCGAAGAGGCTCTGAAGGAAACTTCAGCAGTAGTTGGACACATCGAAGAGGCTCTGAAGGAAACTTCAGCGGTAGTTGGATACATCGAAGAGGCTCTGAAGGAAACTTCAGCGGTACTTGGATACATCGAAGAGGCTCTGAAGGAAACTTCAGCGGTACTTGGACATATCGAAGAGGCTCTGAAGGAAACTTCAGCGGTAGTTGGATACATCGAAGAGGCTCTGAAGGAAACTTCAGCGGTATTTGGACACATCAGAGAGATGTTAGTGATTTAACTGACACCACTTGTACGTATCGGGACGATAATAAAAGAAACAATAAATAGTGCTTGGTAGTTTATATTTAGCAATCATCAATCAACAATCATCAATCAACATTATCATGTCAACACCCACCAATCAGTTTTTAAATGGTACAAAAATTAGCTACTATCGTGCCAACACATTTTTTGCAGATGCTCATAGTAGATTAGTAAATGGAGCTAAAAAAGAGGTACAAGTACAGCCATTACTAGACCGCACCACGCCATTGTACAAAGAATGGAATACGCAATACACAACTTGGTTAGCCAGCAAAGGTACTTATGGCGGCAACACCGACACTTGGGAAAGTATAACCAACGAACTAAGCGCTACCAAATACACCGACTGGAAAGCAGCCATTATTGCAGCAGGTATAGGTACTAAATCGGCTACCTACAAAATGTTGCTACCTAACGGACACAAGTTTTTTCAAACAGGCAGGTACGAACGCCGCACCGCCGAAGTAAAAACTTTACTAACCCAATTTGATACACTGAAAGAAACCGATTACACCACTCTGCAATGGAGTATTTTAGCAGCCTGTAAAACCGACATCGCCACCTTCTACGACAAAATGACAAGCGCACGCAACACCCAACAAGAGTCCGAAAAAAATGCCGCCGATGCTCCTATTGAGTTAAAACAGGCACACACCAATTTGTGTAACATGCTGTACCGTAATTTGGGTTTGTTGATGGATTTGTATCCAGATAGCCCCGAAAAAATTGACGCTTTTTACGAATGGGAAACCCTAAAAGGTAAACAAAAATCTAAAAGTAAAAATACCACCGCAACCGAATGAAGCTACTAGCTGTTGGCTATCGGCTTTGGGCTGTGATAAAAAGCCAGCAGCCAAAAGCCAACTTCAATCGCTACATAAAAAAATTTTAACAACGATAAAAAACAGAAAAAAAATGAAAAAAAACGACTCAAGGAGGTTATTGCTCCTGTTTGTGTTTTTCTCTATCTTGCTGTTCCGGGCAGAGTGGGCTAGGGGGCAGACCATAACCCAAACTTTTAATTCAAGTTCTACATGGACTTGTCCCTCTGGTGTCACCCAAATAACTGTCGAAGCTTGGGGCGGGGGCGGTGCAGGTGGAGCTGCACTTGGAGGAGCAGCAAGAGCAATGGGTGGTGGTGGAGCTGGTGGAGCATATGCAAAATCTACCACAATTAGCGTTACACCTGGTACAACATACACAGTTACTGTAGGCGCAGGTGGGGTAAGCGTTGCCGCTACTACGGTAAATGGCGGAGACTCTTGGTTTGGAAGCGTTACCACTTTATTAGCTAACGGTGGAGCAGGCGGAGTATCTGCAACTTCTGGAGTTATTGGAGCAGGTGGTGTTGGATCATCTGCTGCAAGTATTGGTACAACCATTTTTACAGGAGGTAGTGGTGCAACTTCTACAACCACAGCAGGAGTTGGTCCGATTACAGGTGTTAGCCCTGGCGGTGGTGGTGGTGCTGGTAATGCTGCCAATGGGGCTAATGGCACGCTTAATGCTGGTGGTGCTGGTGGTGTTAGCGGCGGTGGATCTGGTGGCACTGGACAAACTACTGCTGGTGCTGTTCCTGCATCTACAAATGGTTCCGCACTAGGTGGTGGTGGAGCAGGTGCGTGGGCTGCTGCTTCTACTACTCAAAGATTAGGCGGTATGGGAGGCAATGGTCAACTGATTATTACTTATTACCCTGTTCTTGAAATAACACCAATAACCGGTTGTGTAGCGGCAGGAAATAACATTAATGTTACTGTGTGTGCCAAAAATGCTTTGGGTGGAACTGTCCAAACAGCCTATACAGGACCTATTACTATATCTGCTACAACCGGTACTATTACAAGTGGTACAACAACTCTTAATGCTGTAAGTGGTTGTGCAACTTTTACTATCCAAGCTGCTGCAGGTAATTTTGCCTTGAAAGCAGAAGATTTAAATAATTTGTCAATAACCCTTGATAATGAACCTTCCGTTGGTTCAGCACCTATATTGATAGTCCCAGCCTGCCAACTCCTCATCACCGAAATCCAAGCCGACTCAGGCACGGGTGACGGAGCGGGTAGCGAATGGTTTGAGTTATACAATCCTACGGCGGCGGCTATTGATATTAGTTGCTACGTTATTACCGACGGCGACTGGGTACTGACTATTCCACCCGGTACAATTGTTCCTGCGGGTGCTTTCTTTACCATTGGTAATCAGTCTTTGGCTACTTGCCCCGATTGTGAATATGCAGCAGATGGTTTTGGCTTAAACGGTTTTACCTATAGCCTAAATACCGATGACCTCTTTACACAAGGTTACTTTACAGGACCTACTATCAATACTTGTGGCGGTGTTCGTCCTAATATGACTTTGAATAGTGCAACGGGTGAACAGTTAGCCATATTCAGTCCTAATAGCAACACCGACCCCGTTTATGCAGTGGCATGGAACGGTGGCGATGCCAATGCCTCGGGTATTTTCCCTGATGTAAGTGGTCAAACGGCTGTTGCACCTGCGGCAACTTGTACTAGTAGTGCAGGCGAGGTATATGCCATACAAGACCCTGCCACTAATCCAAGTGGTTTTTACGACCAGGTAGTTACTTTGCCTAGCCCGTTTGCTTGTTCTTCGTCGTATGCTTATGTCAATGGTGCATGGGTAGAAGACGACACACCAACACCCAATCTGGCAAACGATGCATCTTCGTACATTATAAATGTTGATGGGATTGATTACCCCCTAAATACACTTACCAATGTCGATGCTCCACAATGGGGTACATTACCTGGGTTTATTACTGTTTGTGGTGCTGGTTCAACCAACATTTCCTTCACACAACTCGATTATCAACACCTCGACCTTTGCCCCGATTTTACGGCAGTAGGTAGTACAAGTCCTTGTGGCTACAACCATAGTAGCGGCGGCGGTCGTGGTTCGTTTATACGTGTGGTTAACACTACTCAAGGTACGGATACTTATTATCCTATTACGGCTGCTCAAAGCATTAACTTTGCTGCTGGCGATGTGGGTTATTTTGAGTTTCAGGTACGCGAATATGCCTATGGTGCCAATGCTTGGAGTTCTACTAACTGTGACCAAACACCTACTACGGTTTCGTTGATGTCGAGCGATTGCATAATTAAAAAACGCGTTAACTTTGTGACACGTACCGAGCCCTTATTGGGTGTTATTACTACGGGCGGTTGTTACGGAGCAAATCGCTACAACCTAACCGTCAATGTATCGGGTGGCACGGCTCCATATTATTATGAGACTACCGGTGGTGTCATTTCGTCAGGTATGCTCGGCTCCACTGGTCCCTTTACTTTAGGTACTTTTGTGGCGGGTGGTCCAGGTTTTACTATTACTGTAAAAGATGCCAACGGTTGTATTGCTACGCCTCCTACACCTATTGTTCCGCCTGCTGCCTGTAGCACTTGTGGCACAGAAACAGCAGGAACGGCAAGCGTTACACCAACACAAACTTGTGCAGGTGGATCTATCACCCTAAGTACTGCGGGTTCAAGTGCCACAGCTCCTAATGTTATAGGTTGGGCAATGAATACAGCACCTATCACTGCTACCAATTTGGCTACCTCTACCTTTATTGGTAACGGAGCAACTTTTGTGGCAACTGCGCCTGCCGCAGGCATATACTATTATGCTCCTTTCTTGGCAGATGCTGCTGGCGTATTGACACAACCTGTAGGTTGTGCAGATATTGGTACTAGTATTCAAGTACAAGTTTTGGGTGATGTAACCGCTTCGCAAGCTAGTGTTACCTACGAATGTATTGCAGGAACTACTAACTATAATGTAATTATTACAGCAGGCGGTGGTTTGCCTGCCGTAGACCCTACCCAAAACTATACTTTTAGCGGAGGTTATACGGGTTTATTACAAAGCAGTACATCAACCACCAAAACGTATGCAGTAGGACCTATTGCTGTTGGTACAAGTCCTGTCATCACCGTTGGCGATGGCGTTGCTTGTACAGTCGACCCCACTATTACTGCCACATCGCCAACTTGTGTAGCTACATTAGGTAATTTGGTATTTATTGATAATGGTGCTGGCGGCGGTACTGCCAATGACGGTATCTTGAACGGTACCGAAGTAGGTATCAACGGCGTAACGGTTAATCTACTAGATGAGAACGGCGAATTGATTAGTACGACAACAACCGCTGGAGGTGGTTTGTATAGCTTTACTAATCTACCGGCTACTTCATACAGCGTACAATATGTTTTACCAACGGGCTATGCATGGTCGGGTACAACGGCTGCTACAAACGACCCTGCTACCAATAATGAGCAAAACGCCATTTTTAGTAGCACCTCGCAAAGTACAGCAACTAGCCCTATTGTTACTTTAGCTGCGGGTGATAACAATGTCAATTTAGATGCATCGTTAAGATTGAATTGTCCCGATTTCACTAACGAGACACTTGACTTTAGTGTTTGTCAAGGTGGAGCAATAGGTAATATTGCTACCCAAACAACAGATAATGCTAAAGACATTCAGTTTGTATACTTCACTGCTGCCAAAACAGGTACAACCATGTACACTGGCGGTACGGCATTGGGTACGGTGGCAGCGGCTAGTTTTACGGGTGCTGCATCGCCATATACGGCAACCTTAGCAGGTGCAAGCATACCCGTAAACACTGGTACAACACCCATTGTTTACTACATTTACGCGCGTTTGGCTGACAGTATTAGCACTACTTGCCGCCCATTTGCCGAAATTATAGTAACAGCACAACCGCAATTAAAAGTTTGTAGCGGCACGCCTATTAGTGTTTCTACAACTGGTTGTAACCTTACAGGCACTTACAAACAAGTATTTTTGTTGGTAAATGCAGCAGGTTTAGTGGTAGCCGTAGATGCCACCGACACCGATTGTGCAGCTACTTTTGCAACAACATCATTAGCAGCTGGCGATTACAAAGTGTATGCCTTAAACTACGACTCGGGTGTTTTGCCAATGCCTACATTAACCGTAGGTACAGCAGTTAGCAGCATTACAGCAGGATGTTACAACACAGCAACCTTCTTAAATGCTTTCAAATGTTATACTATAGCACCACTACCGAGTATTACATTGGCATCTAACTCGCCAATTTGTGCAGGTAATGCTTTAACATTAACTGGAACCACTACCTCTGGCACGCCCAATTATACCTACGATTGGAGCACAAATAGCGGCATTACTGATGTAGCAACACCTACTGCCTCAACAATGGCAACAGGCACTGTTACACCAACACCTGCTGTTACGCCACCAGCAATCACATACAGCATTACAGTAACAGATGCTAATGGTTGTTCGGCAACTAATTTTGTTATCCCTACGGTTAACGCTACTCCCGATTTGCCTGTATCATTAGCAGCAGTAACAAATACTTGTCCAAGTTTCAGTGTAGATTTGGCAACACTTCCTTTTACAGATGCCAATAATACAACAGGTACCTTATCGTACTATAGCACATCAGCCGATGCTACAGCAGCAACTAGTGCTTTACCCTCATCGGTTGTTACATTTGCAGGCACTTATTATATCCGCAAAACAACCGCTTCGGGTTGTTTCGATGTAACAACTGTAACTGTTACGATTATATCTTGCGGTTGCCAAGGCACAACAACAGTATGTGCAGGCAGTCCATTAACGGTTACTACTACGGGTGCTAATCCTGCTTATACACAACAATACTTTTTGGTAGATGATGCTGCACCAACAATTGTGGTAGCTACAAATAGTACTGGTACATTTACCGCCGATGTGGTAGGCGGACATACCTATAAAGTGTATGCCCTCAACTATGACCCAGCAGATGCACCTACACCTATTCCAGCAGCAGGTGACGTACTTAGTACCATCGGTAGCACAACTAAAGGTTGTTATAACGGCGACTTTTTGTACAACTATAAATGTGTAGTGGTAAATGCGTTGCCCACCATCACAGTCAATAATGTAAGTGTGTGTAGCGGCGTAACGAGTGCCAATTTGGTATATACCAGCACTACCAACAACCCCACCACTTACAGTATTAACTACGATGCCACTGCCGAGGCAGCAGGATTTGTAGATGTAGCATCAACTGCTTTGGGTGCAAGCCCTATTGTACTAACCATACCTGGCGGTGCAAGTGCAGCTACGTACAATGCAGTTATTACGGTTAGCAATGGTTGTCCAAATACAGCAGCCTTTACGGTGACTATCAATCCTCGTCCAGTGGTAGATGCAACAACTCCTTCAATATGTGTAGGCAATCCATTGGTATTAACAGCCGCCTTAACGACTACAGGCACCGCCAATTACAACTATGATTGGAGCGGAGCAGTAGCAGATTTAACAGGTAGTGCGCTAACAACTTATACTACGACTGTCACCAACACCGCTGCATTAACCGATGCCATTGCTTATACAGTGACAGTGACAGATGCCAATGGTTGTACAACAACAGATAGTGTTACGCCAGTAATCACCGCCAATCCTGTACCACCTGCTTTGCTAGGTGCTACCTATTGCTTAAACGCAAGCCCTGTAACAGCCTTAGATGCTACAACAGCAGGTGCAACAGCCTATTTGTGGGCACCCGGTGGAGCAACAACAGCTACCCTCACCCCTTCTGTTACCGCCGCAGGAACAACAGTTTATACTGTAACAGTAACAGGTGCAGGCAGTTGTACGGCAACACGTACAGTTACTATTGTAGTCAATGCTCTACCAGTAGCCACTGTTAGCAACAATGGTCCTATTTGTGTAGGACAAGCGCTAACCCTAACAGCCAATGTAAGTACTTTCACGCCGCTGCCCTACGATTATGTTTGGAGCAATGGCACGACAACTAACGATGTAGGTACAAGTAGTTCGGTGACAGTAACTAATAGTGCTACTGCTGCTCATGCAATCACCTATACCGTTACCATCACCGACAATAACAGTTGTAGCACAACCGCAACAACTTTGCCTGTTGTTAATCCGTTACCCGTTGTCAGTTTGACGGCAGCCGACATTTGTATTGGTGCGCCATTGGTGATAACCGCCGATGTAACCACAACTACAACAGCTCCGTATGACTATACTTGGTCTCCTAATGCAGGCAACAATGCCTTAAACACAACCGACCCATACACCGTAACAGTAACAGCAACTGCTGCTGCTGCCAACGACGTAGTCTATACAGTTACTGTAACCGATGCGAACAATTGTACGGCAACGAGCACCGTTGACCCTGTCATCAATCCCTTACCTGGCATCAGCCAAACCAAGACTATATGTAGCAATACAGCCGTAGGACTTGCCTTGGCATCTACCCCTGATTTGACAGGTACGGAGACATTTGCATGGTCGGCACCTGTTGTAACGGGCGGTATCACGGGCGGTGCGGCTGGTAGCGGAGCTATGTTGAACGATGTATTGGTACATTCGACAACAACAACACAAACAGCAACTTATACCGTAACGGTTACTGCCGATGCTTTGGCAGGAGGCTGTACAGCTACTGGTACTGTTGTAATTACAGTAAATCCAAAGCCAACAGTAACAGTTAATAGCCCAACAGTATGTGTTGGTAGTGCTATCAACTTATTAGCTACTGCTGCTGGTACTCCAGTTATTACCTATTCATGGACAGAAGTAGCAGG
>Ga0075163_10001753_pt1 | contig 29302 bp, 52 predicted proteins | sample JI1023141ADNA_FD_71478 | JGI IMG/M metagenome (GOLD analysis project Ga0075163, IMG submission 71478) | Wastewater effluent complex algal communities from Wisconsin, to seasonally profile nutrient transformation and Carbon sequestration -... | ecosystem: Engineered > WWTP > Effluent > Algae...
ACTTCGTAGCCAAAGGAGCGGCTGGTATCGCTTGGCGTCGATAGTTGCAACTCGATGTCCACGATGAGGGACTTCGTTTCCTCTACCCACTTGTTGATGGAGGCGTCCACGGGAGGATAGCCTCCTCCGCCTTGGAAACGTTTGACCTTGCGAATTGTTATCATGGTTCTTTGTACGGATGACGGGCGATGAATGTTGCGTTCAGCGGACGAATTGTTATCTTTGGGCGTGGCCATCAGCGTTGACCAAAACAAAGCCCCAAAGGGTAGGCCCATCCTGACAAAGGATGACTTCGTGTTCGATCCTCCGCCTCATATGTTTTGGATGAAGAGGGATGCATGCCCTGTTTTGTCGGAATGGGTCCGTGGGCCCTCCTGCGTAGACAGAACGATGCGTTGCTGGAGAACGCGTCGTGTGTTCCATTGTCCAATAGGCAGCAGCGACATGGGATTCGAAACGATCTGCGATACCTCAAAAGCGATCTTGGTCAACAAGGACGAGTATGAGGAAGAGCAGGTTGTTTTGAGCATTGAATATTTTCCCGAAGGAACATCGGCCGCTTCCATGATGCAGGGATTTTTGAGCAATGACGCGCAACTTTTCGACTTCAAATTGGAAGACCTCTACATGGTGCCGTATCTTTTCCGATGGAACGATGTGTATTCGGTTCTGATCCTGATCCAAGAGAGGTGGGACAAGTTGAAAAAAATGAACCTCATCCATTACAAGGAAGATGAATAACACAGCCGACGCCGCCTTCTTGAAGGCCTTGACCACCGAAGGATTGGAACGCTTCGACATAACCCACGATGCTGTGGTGGAGATGTACGAATCGCAGAACTATGGCGAGATAGATCGGCTCATGTTGCTGGCGCTTGGAACGCACGGCAGGGGATGGGTGCGTTCGCTGCTCATGTCGGTGAAGCCGATAAAGGACAGCGTGAACACGGAGGTCTATGACCGCTTGGTGAACTTCCTCAAGAAGGGCAACGAGGAGCGGTATAGGGAGCAAAAAGAACAGGAGAAAGAGGTGGCGGATCTGAAGCAGGAGAACGAGCGCCTACGCGGTTGGATGGAGATGTTGGAGCGGGCGCCGGGCGAGGCGCACGAGACGATCCGGGAGCGGGCGTTATCCTCCCATTATCTTCAACCCATTGTTGGCGGATGGAAGAACAGGGTGGAGGAGCTGGAATCGAGATTGAGAGAGCTTGAGGGGATGGAGGTGGAACTGAGAACGGACTATGACGCCCTGTTCGAGCACATCTGCAAGAGCGAGAAGCATACCGCTCTCGGCTTGGTGGACTATGAGCCAAGAGAAAAGCCGCTCCGAGACGTGGTGAGGGTCAGAAGATGGGAAGCTTGGGACATCGTGGTGGGCGTCCGAGGGATGCAGTACGGCGGCGTAGCGAGTTACGACCAGAAGAAAGGAGGGACGGAACGGGAGAAGTTCGTGGAGGATTGCAAGCGGATGAACCTTGCCTTCGTTCTGGTGGGACCGGAGGGGTGATACAAATTCTATTATTGAAGTGGAGGTGAGGGTCGAACTCACAATGGGATTGCTCCCGCCTGAGCCAAAATCAGGTCGCTTTGCCTTTTGCATACTCCACTATTCAAAGAACTCCACAAACGCGAAAAAGCCCCGACATTTCTGCCAAGGCTTTTGCGGATGATGACGCCTTCTTGCGTTTACTCCATAGACACTTGGCTTGCGCATTCAAGCTGTTGCTGAATGTTCAACATTTCGGTGTTTGTTCCCAACTGCTGGAAGTATTGGTGGGTCGTTGTCATCTGATTCGGTGTTTTGATCCCAACTCGTCATCGGATATCGAGCTTAAATAGGGTCAATTCTTGTTTTCCATCCTCAAGACGTTCGTCGTGGTGGAATGGTTGCTTCGGGTGGATCCGGGATCTCCATCCAATGGGTGATCAACTCGTTGTCCTCATCGATGATCTCTCCTTCCTCGTCGGCCCAATACCAGCCGTCCTCCAGCATGACGCGGGAGCCCTTCACGGTCTTCCACGTGTTGGGCCGCCAGCTTGCGTGTTGCATCAACAGCAGAACATATCCTCGTTCGTCGTCCGCAGGATCCTCGTGGATGGGCGGCAATGATGTGGTGATGGGAATCCATAGTTGGCTGTGCCATAAGCTTCGCTCTGACTCGTAGGCGTCCATTTCCATGTCAAGCGCCATCTCGGGCGTGACGTTCTTGGAGTCCGTGATCACCACGATCTTGGAGGCTTCCCAAGCGTCGACAAGATCGATACAATGATTCGTTCTTCCGACAGCACCCTCACCGCGCGAGATGCGCATCAACTCCTTCGCCATCTTCTCTCCTGCATCTACCATGCGCTTGTCGATCGGAGCCTTCAGCAATGCTTCGATGCATCCGTCCAGTTCCTCGATGACCCAATCGGCGACATTGCCTTCGAGGCTTTTGCGGAGATCCGTTAGGGTTCCCGGTACTTGATGATGCTCCATTATCGAGGATATTTGTATGTGGCCTTTATGACGTAGTTGCGGCCGAACATCGTTCTCCACGTCAGGGTGACATCATCGAGAAAGGTGGCTTCGTATTCGTGGAAGCTGCCCCACCAGTAGGTCATCCAGCGCTCGAACAGGTTGGCCCGGTAGAAGGTCTCCGCCGTGCGGAGCGGACCGCCGCAGATGGTGAATTTTCTCGATAGTGACTTCATATGCCCTTGATGAGTTTCCAAGTAGTATCCCAGTTCGGCCAGCCACGCCAAGGTTTCTGTTATTGTTGTTCCCATGATCAATCCTCAAAACGGATGTACTTGATGAGATAGTCGCTGTTGTCGTTGGAGAACCTCTTCTTCCAACTTTGGAACCAACTTGGCTTGATCAACATCACGTTCCATTTCTCGGTGTACTCCGTCGCTTGTTCTTGGGTGATGACCCCATCCTTGACAAGCCGAGCCAGAACAACTTCCTTCACGTTGTTGTAGTTGTTCAGGTGGTCCTCCAAATCAATGAGCATGCCGTCGATCTTCATCGGGAATTGTTTCCGCGAAGGTAGGAATTTCAATTCGGATACATAACAAAGACCCCGACCTTTTGAGGGGCCGGGGTCAAGCGCTTAGCGCTGCGCGGACGAATCCGCTTATTGGAAACATTCACCGAATGTGAACGGTACAAATGTAGGCAATTAAATTCGGTTCTGTCAAGTGATAAGAGAATTTTTCTTGCTTTCTCTGATCATCTAGCTGTCCCTCAGGCAATTGCTATGTTTGCTCTTGTTGTTGCCCACAGTTCGGTGTCTGTTTCCAACGTCCAAGGAGGGAGCTTCCCAGTTGCAACTTGTTGTTGCCCACAGTTCGGTGTCTGTTTCCAACTACACGGTAGAGGACCTCCGCGCTATCCTCTTGTTGTTGCCCACAGTTCGGTGTCTGTTTCCAACAGCAAAGGGTGCCGTTCAAGCCCGCGAAGGCTTGTTGTTGCCCACAGTTCGGTGTCTGTTTCCAACAAGGCCCTGCATTCGACAATCCTCCGATCGCTTGTTGTTGCCCACAGTTCGGTGTCTGTTTCCAACTACGTACATTCTTCATCGAAAAGGCGAAGGCTTGTTGTTGCCCACAGTTCGGTGTCTGTTTCCAACAAATATGCCGCGTTCGCGCTGACATCGCCCCTTGTTGTTGCCCACAGTTCGGTGTCTGTTTCCAACAGACCGCATCCGTCAACGCCTGTATTACCGCTTGTTGTTGCCCACAGTTCGGTGTCTGTTTCCAACTTATTACCACTATCGTCAATTCGTCTCCGACTTGTTGTTGCCCACAGTTCGGTGTCTGTTTCCAACGGAGAGGAGCTTCGAGGTTTGATCGCGTGACTTGTTGTTGCCCACAGTTCGGTGTCTGTTTCCAACGTTGTTCATTGATGGGATTGATGTTGCGGACTTGTTGTTGCCCACAGTTCGGTGTCTGTTTCCAACTCGATGACCACTTGTTCGCCGTCGAGCGATCTTGTTGTTGCCCACAGTTCGGTGTCTGTTTCCAACAGGCGAAAGAGCGGACGTATTCGTCGAAGTCTTGTTGTTGCCCACAGTTCGGTGTCTGTTTCCAACAATCAGACGAAGCACACGCACGATCACAACTTGTTGTTGCCCACAGTTCGGTGTCTGTTTCCAACTGTGCTGTTCATGGTGCCATCCATCGCTCTCTTGTTGTTGCCCACAGTTCGGTGTCTGTTTCCAACTTCGCGCGGTCGGGTCCAGCGTCGCGAGACTTGTTGTTGCCCACAGTTCGGTGTCTGTTTCCAACATGATATCAACGAACGCGAAGTCCGTTCCGCTTGTTGTTGCCCACAGTTCGGTGTCTGTTTCCAACTCTTCGAGGAGGTCAGTGTTTGACCGTTCACTTGTTGTTGCCCACAGTTCGGTGTCTGTTTCCAACTCGGTAGGAGGTATGAACTTGAATGAGGCTCTTGTTGTTGCCCACAGTTCGGTGTCTGTTTCCAACAATACATGCTGCTTCATGGTCGGCTCATTGGCGGTAGGCGTCCACAGTTCGGTGTTTGTTCCCAACAGGTGTTGTTGCTGTTCACAATGCGATGTCTGTTTCCAACTGTCCTACACGAGAAAAAGGCAATGAATTATTCAATTTCTTCTCTCAAAGACTTTCAAAGAACTGCGACAAATATAGGAAGAACCATTCAAATCATTATCTTTGTTCCGAATATAAACAGCCATGAGCAAAAAAATTCGCTTAGGAATAGATATCGGCACCACAAGTATCGCCGTCGCTGGGTGTCAGGAGGAGAACGGAAATACTTCATTTTTCCCGCCTATCGTAAAGTACGTGCGCTGGAACAAAGTATCGGCCGAACAGAACAAGACCGCCATAACGACATTCGAACGAGGAGAGCCCATGTCGGGATTGACCCCCGCCAGTACAAGACGAACATTGAGGTCTATGCGCAAAATGGTAAGACGTAGGAGAAGGCGCATGGATGGATTGGCCAAATTTCTGAGGAAGGAATTGGGATACGACAATTCATATAGCACCGATTTGGTAGAAAAGAAGGTGAGGGCGTTGACCGAACAGATCGACACGAACATCCTGTGCCACATATTGATGGATTATTGCCGATATCGAGGCTACAGTGAATTGTACGACGAGGTTCCGGCCGACGATGCAAGCACCGATTATATGGCCAGAATGAACGATGTGGCGACGTGGTGTCACGATAACAATAAGACCATATCCCATTTTCTGGTCGATCATGGCATGAAGGCACACAGAAAGGATGATGACGAACGTGCATCCGGCGGTCTGCCCGTGGATAGATCACTGTACAAGAGTGAGCTTGCTCTCATTTGGGAGACACAATCCAAGCATGATGCACGATTGACATCAGACCTGTTCCAAAGGGCATGTGACATCATCTACCATCGTAGACCTCTCAAATCACAGAAGCACTTGAAAGGTAAGTGTGAATTGGAGACCAATAAGCAAGTATGCGCTCGCTCTCATCCGCTTTTTGAGATGTATCGGACTTGGATAGAATTGCGTAATCTTCGTGCGTGGCACAATGGGGTACCAGTGGAAATAAACGAAGAAAGTCTCAGGGATTTATATCGGATCGCAGAAGAGCGAGAGGCAACAAAGACGGCAATAGCCAACGCCATCATCAAACATTTGTCGTTTGATGTGGACAAGGGATCTTTACGCATCAATAAAGAGAAGATACCCGTAATGAACACATTGTCTTCCATCAACAAGATTGTTGATGTGGGCAACGACATGGTCAAGTTGACGGACATATGGCATTGCATCCATTCGGAACCCGACAGACTTCATCGGAAGAACGCCTTGATTAAACATGGGTATGGCGCCGAAGAAAGTGACGTGCTATCTAAGGTGAGACTCGCCGCAAGTACCAGCAGTTATTCGCATAAGGCGCTGGTAAAACTTCTTCCGTACGTCAATGGGACTGAGGAGCGCTTTGATGAATATCACGCTCGTGAAGCAGTATATCCAAAGCAAGCCCCATCCGATAAAGTGGAACTCAAAACCATCTCAAACGGGAAGCTCCGCAATCCATTGGTGCAAAGCATGGTCAATGAAGCCATTCGTACTGTAAAGGATTATATCACCGCCATCGGGGTTCAGCCTGATGAGATCGTCGTTGAGATGACGCGTAGTTTGTCACGCTCTCCAAAGCAGCGGAAGAACGACCATAAGAACAACAAGGACAGAAAGAAGGAAAATGATATGGCTGATAACGTTCTGGCGGCCATGAACGTACCGAAAACCCATAACAAAAGAAGGAGATATCTTCTCTGGAAAGAGCAGGGTGGTGTATTTGACCCAAACACGAAAACCCAAAAAAGCCCTGCCATATGCATCTACTCCGGTAGCGAAATAAGCATTGAGCAGGCATTCGATCCAACTTCCACAGAAAATGAACACACCATACCACGTTCGAGACTGTTCATGGATGGGTTCCACAATTTGACCTTGGCAACACAATTGGAAAACAAGGCCAAAGGCAACATGACGGCTCATGAATACATGTCCGGAAAAACTAAGGAACAACGCAGCGCCTTTCTTGAGCGCGTGCAAAAGTATTATGGTAACAGCAGGAAAGGTGACATGTTCACAAAGCAGGGTAATGATCTGAATGACATGTTGGGAGAGAATCATCTAACGATGACAGGATACATCGCTACGCAGCTCAAGGAAAAATTCTGTGCATCGTTCGACAAGGTCATTCCCAGTAATGGGTCCGTTACCTCTTTGATCCGTGGCCATTTGCGGGTCAATGACATGTTCAAGACGATGGTGTCCAAACAGCGTGGAGAAGACCAAAAAGATAAAAGAATGGACCTGAGGCATCATGGTATGGATGCTTTGATATGCTCAATGGTACGCCCTTCATATATTCAGCGTTTATCCACAGCAAACGCTTTGGATGATAAGCAGAAGACAGAAGGTGCTCTGACGACCATCAACAGAGAGTTGGACGATCATGTACCATTGATAATGGAAGCCATCGAGCGTACCATCGTGGTTCAACCGCGTGAACGTGGGCCGTTGTTCCAGCGCAAGAACGGTACGAATGGGAAAAGCTATGGAGTAAGAGGTCAACTGCACGACCAAAATCCCGTAAGGAAATACTTGCTGTTGGTATCATCTACGGAATTGACAATCTCTGAGAAGCAAATCATCATTGGTGAGTCAATTCAGGATGCAAAAAAGAACAAGATTCCTATTGATCCAATTGATGTAGATGCGACATACAAGACGGTCGATCTGACGAAGGAACATGTGAAATTTCTTAAGCGCCATGGAATACTTCATGGAAAGGATGCCGAAATTCAGAAAAAGGCCCTTATCAAACGGGAGAAGGAAATGAAGAAATCAGGTCGCGATTTGCATGAGGAGTTTGCTCCGCTGTTCCGTTCCAAGTACGTCAATGGTATTGCGCAAGAATATCGTGATAACGGAAAGGGATTGAAGGGAATGTTCGAGGATGTTCGTTTGGCGCACATGAAGTCCATCAGGATGATCGATGCAAATATCACTGAAGATGGATATCTCAGAAGGGATGGGCACTACTTGAAGAACTGCACCAATCATCGTTTGATGATAAAGGGCGGAGAAACGACCGTAGAGGCGATGCATCAATACGTATCGAAAGTAATGGGCCGCAATAGGACAAGTAGTGTCGCAGGACCCACAATGACATCTGATGCCGACATTATCATACATTTGAAAAGCCTGATATTATTGGGGTCAGATCGAAATGATCTCCAAACGATGATATCGAAAAAGGACGACTCCTTCCTGAAAAGTCTTTATTGGGTAAGCGGAATAGAGGCGGATGGTAGGATAAAAATGTATCCTCATAACATGACCTCATCTGATGGCAACAAGGATTTCATGATCAGGATGTCGTATCAATCCCTGTTGAGGGAGCACAAGAAATTGACCATCTTGGACCAACGTGAGATTGGGATGTCGTGGGTTGGCTCTTTTGCTTCAAGAAATAAGAAGAAAGCAAAAGTTTAATTATCTTTGCGCAGTGTTTTGAAAGCATCTCGGATTGACGTGCCGTGTTGGAAACAAACACCGAATTGTGAACAAAAGATAAACGGATGATAGGAGTTGAAAACAGACACCGAACTGTGAACATCATCAACAACGCTCCGATGTACGCCAACTTGTTGAAAACAAACACCGAATTGTGAGCATCAACAACGCCCCGATGTATGCGAATCTGCTTCCGACGATGCGCGACATCGCTCGTACGCACGGCTATGCCTTGGCGGTCCATGGGTCGATGATGCGCGACATGGACGTTGTCGCCATTCCTTGGGTGAAGGACGCAAGCGAGCCTCAAGAGTTGGTGGATGCCTTTGCCAAGGCCATTGCATTCCTTCACGTGGATGACGAGCCCACCATAAAGGAGCACGGCCGCATGGTGTGGACGATGGCTTTCCCGGGAGAATGCTTTGTGGACCTCTCCATCATGCCGATGGCGGCCTCTTCGCCTCCTCCCGAAGTCGCTTGATCATCGGAGCTGCGAGATTGGTCGACAATTGCTTGCCATAATCGTACGTGTGCGGTTTCTTGCCGTGCTTGTTGAACCGCTTTCGGCGTAAGAGATTCCATTGCGCATCCTCCTGTTCCTGCGTCAGCTCGGGAGGGTTTGGGTCCGCTTCCAGAGAGTAGGGAGTTCCGCTCGGAAGGCCCAGCACATTGTGGAGGTACGCGTGGCATGGCTCGCACAGCGTTTGTAGGTTTCCGCTCCTGTTGCTTCCGCCTTGTGAAGTGTGGATCACATGATGCAGCGTCAAGTCCGACGTTGTTTCGCAACGAAGACATCCGCCATCCCGCTTGAAGATGATGTTCCTTTTCGATGGCGTAGGCGCATTATGGTCCGTCTTCTTGACGGGCGCTCCATCCATTGGATCAACGAACGGCGCCGCATCGTTCCTCACCATTCCCCGATCGCAATAGGAGCAATGCCCGCTTGAGTCGCTTTGTGAGCTGCAACGCTTGCATCTCCATTTGGACGGGACGTTGGAGCGATATTCATGCGGCTGGGCAACGATGATCCTCGTTCTCGGCCTGTGGCATGCCGAACAGAAATTCAGAAGCTTGTTATGTTGACCGCAATGCTCGCATCGAAGAAGATTCGTGTGTAGTTCGTGGGTCATCAGGCTTTTTGGGCGCGGAACTGCTCCATCGCCTCCACAACGTCCTTCAATCGAGCGGGGCCCACCATCATGGTGAACCGCCCCTCTACGGCATCTTGGTCGCGAAGCGTGAGCGTGATGAATTCATCTTCCTCTTCCCCTTCGACCGACACTTCCATTCCTTCGCCTTTTGGATCGTTGTTGATGGCGGTCACATCATATCCCTCCGGAGCATTTCCGGTGACCAGCGAGAAGCGCTTCTCCAAGAACAGGGCGACGTTCAGGTCGACATCGATGGTGAAGGTGCCGATCGGATGACAATCGCCATACCTCTGGGCGTCCCAATAGGGATATAGTTCGAGCTGCTCCGCTCGCTTGATGAGCTTCGGACTGTTCTCCCGGACGGGCATGCCAAGCTCCTCCAGAAGGTCGCGCCCGGCTTGCGCGGCGTCAAAGCGGTCGTGCCGCATATGCGGAAGGTCCATCGAGCGAAGCAGGCGACGAAGGGCGAGGGCGGCTTTATTGTCCATTGGGTTCTTTCATTCCGAGTTCATCCCATGAATGGCTCTGAGGACCTCCGGCGCGAAGCAGCATGGCCCGGGCATTGTCGATCGTATCGTGATCGAGTGTTTCATATTTGCAATTGTCGAACAACATACTCTCGACCATGCGCATCATCTCCTTGGCCGTTGGAGGCGTTCCGGCGATGCGGTCGATGGTCGGGATGCTATGGCAGCGATGCAGCTTCGTGACGATCGCCTGATGCAATGCGTCCACGGCTTCCTGTTCGGTCTTGCCCCATTCCGAGCACCCAATGGTGCCCATGGTTTGGGCGAAATAACGATCCTCTTCTCCATCATCGACATCATCGATCGATATGGGGAAAACGATGCTCACCAATAAGTTGCGTTCGATTTCTTCGATCATTTGGACTTGCGTTTGGACGTTGTACGAAGAAACGCTAGTACTTGTTCCACTGCCTTGTTGGATTTTGCCATAGAGGCGGCGTGTTCGCCTTCTCTCAGCTTTTGCCAATAGGCCTCCATGAGTTCTGCCGTCTCCGCGAGAGTGAACGACTTGGGCTTTGGGGTCCCTCGTTGCTTGAAACGCTTGGTGATGAATAGGGATGCGCGGCGGCTCATTTCTTCTTGATTGTGCAGTAAAACCTCCACGGGTTGTCCTTCCAGTGAACGGGCTTGGAGGTGTCGGTGAGGTCGCACCAAATCTCCTTGACTTGAACGGGGATCCCGCTGGCGGTGTGTTCATCGCCATCCTTGCCGAAAGGGCACTTGTGGGAACAACTCATGAGTCCGTGCCCTGAGTGCCAATTGGCGCTCTTTCCTTCTTCGCCTTGCCATTGGTAGGGCGCCGATAGCATACTGGGCGCCGGAGTGATGATGGCGGTCAACGTGATCTCCCTTCCGGTCTTCAGCTCGGATAGTTCGAAGTGGGTGAGTTTCAATTTGCGCGGCATTGGGTCAAATGGGTTCGTTATCGTTGAACATCGAAAGGAGCGGGTCATCCTCCAGCGCAAGGCGCTCTTGACGGAATGCGCTGCGAAGCATGTTGGCGAGCCAATTGGCCTCTTCCATCTCCGACCGTTCTCCGCTCTTGATCTGATCGAGCGTGAAGGTCTGATGGTCAATTCGGAAGGCGACGGTGATGTTACCGTTCCACTTTGTCAAGAAGACTTTCGGGGTAGGAATTGCAGGAGAAGATGGCTCTGTTTGCAGTTTGCGTTTTGCGGCGCGAAGATCACTGGAGAACATGGTGGATGGAATGCCGAATTGCTGTCCCGTCCTGACCATACCTTCGGTATGCTTTTGGAACAGCTTGACGGCTTCCATGTGGAGATCATCCAGCATGTAGTTGACTTGAGCTTCGGTGAATGTCTTCTCCATGGCTCAATCCCTTGTCAAGCAAACGTGAATGGTGTACTTTGATGCGTCGGCGCTCCATACGGTCCATCCGATGTATTGAGGAAAGACGACGTGGGTCATGTCGCCGTCGGATCCGCCAACGGAGAACATGACGCCGGGTCCTTCATCGTCCCCTACGGAGGAGCCGTCCACAACGCAGCGCTCCTCGGTCTGGATGCCAATGGCGACCACGTCAGGATTTTCCTGCCACATGTAGACGATGTCCACCTTGGCTTCGCCTTGATGGAGGATGATGTTCTCAATTGGATCTCCTTGTTTGAGGCTCATGACTTGAAATAATTGCAACCCTTGCGACGGCATACGAAGTGCGGACGCCACATTCCTCTCCAGTAGCGATTGAAGACTTCGTCGTGGAGGCCTATGGCGCAGAGGAGTTTTCCTAACATGGGGTTCAGCTCAAGTCGTTCTTCCATTTAACGAATGATGGAAGGTTCGCATCATCGACCGTCGCGACGACCAATCCCTCTTCGTTGAATACGTTGTAGATTTTCATGAACGTTTTTCGTTGATGCGTTCCAGTCGTTCTCGAATGATCTGGATGCTGGGTTCCTGCCGTCCCGTTTCTTGGCAATCACGACATGGTTCCGGTCCGATGTCCCCCTCTCCGTCGCAGGAAGGGCAAGCTACGGGAAACAATATCCTTTCGATGTCCAGAGGCTTGTCATCCACCATGATGACTGCTCCCTTCTTGCGCCACATGCGCATGGTATTGGCGAGGGTCGATAGTCCGTCCATGAAGTTCCCCTTTGAGATCACGTGTTGGAGGAACTTCAGCGCGGCCTTTTCTATGTCCTTGTCGGATGGGATGGGAGAAGCGCCGTCATTGTAGTTCAAGCGGAGCATGTCCCTGTTGAGCAGGCTGCGCATGGTGTACTCCACCCCTTGGCCGTAGGCTTGTTTTATGTCGGCTTCGGTGAATTCCCGAACGTGCTCAAGTCCGTTGTTGTGGAAGGCTGCGACGCAATGGCTCTTGAGGTCCTCCATCAAGTCGGAGAACATTGGGGTCGGCTTATGGGCCTCTATGGATTTGGGGTTCAGGTTTTCCGGGATGGCGGCTCCTGTCTCCGCAAGGGCGTTCATGGCGCTGCACAAGAGGTCGGCGCCCTCCAAGGTTTGCGTTCGATAGAAGAAGCGTCCGTCCTGATGCAGGATGGTGCATCCGTCGGAGCGTCCTGTGCGGAATTTGGGCAATGTCATTGTTGCGTTGTCCATGGCTCAACGTTGATCGATTCGATGTCGTGGTCCGAGATGGTCGTTTCCTTGTTTCCTTGGAGACGGTTCTCGAAGGGCGTTCCGATAAGGGAGACGAGGTATTCCTTTGTGCCATCATCGGGCCATTCCACGAAGAGGCCGAGCACTTGGAATGTGTTTCCAGCGTAGATCAATTGGGACGTGTCCTTGACCCGCAAGGTGCCCTTCAGGAGTTGCTTCACGCCGATGGTGCGGGCGATTACAGCGTCGTTCTTGAGGCGGGTTTCTTGGAAGTAATCGCGAGCGGCCGTTGGCCATCCTTGGAAAGAAAGGCAATGCTGGTCGATGCGATGGAGTTCGTTGTGGGCATCGTCCATCATCGGCGATGTGACGCCTTCCTCACGCAAGGCTTTTCGGATGTTGTCGGTGCGCGGCTTCATGGTCAAAGAAAATTTCTTTTGGTGAAATCAGGAAATTCTACCGGAAGATGGGATTCTCCCATTCTGCTGCAAGCGCAACGTTCGCATTGACGAACGCACCACTTGTTGCCGAATTCTGCTTTGTTGATCGGCTTCGCGTCCTCTCCTTCTGTTGTTCCGGAATGAACAGGGGCGGTGCCAAGCTCATCATCCGACATCCATTGAAGATCGCCATCTACCTCTACACGCGGGCGTGCATTTCTACCCCATGCCTTATTGCAACGTTCGTCGCAAGCTATGCGCATGGGTTGCTGCATGAAGGTGATCACTTTGTCCATTGGTCAATCCAATATTACCGATGCGTCATGTTGATAATGCAGCCCATCGCGCACCACCAAGCGCCTATTCATGAGAAGTCTGAGGATGCTGGATGCATGCTTGCTGGAACGCTTCATCTTGAGACCGACTTCCTTGGCCGTCATCACCCTCCCTTTTAGGGTCATGAAGGCCTGATATTGCTGATTGGAGAGGGCGGATATCTCCGCGTACTTCGCAAGGAGCTGAGCCAAGTGGTGGCCGTTCCCGATGATGTCGCCGCGTTCGTACCGCTCGCATCGGTGGACGCAAAGTTGGTACATGCGATTGGATACGGTGCTCATTGTGCGATAGTAAGGCCATTCTGCTTTGCCCAACGCTCAACGAAAAAGCGCGATGTGGAATAGTTCGGCCATACAGCAAAGGAACTCTCTGTTGCGAACAGGATGGCTTCATTGGATGACATCGCCCACGCGCTGCCCTTTGCGTGTCGGCAATTTGTTTCCCACCATAGAGACTTATCCATATCGCGAAAGGACATGAGTCGATATGTTGTATCATTCAATTGCCCTCGAACCTCGGGTCCGCAAATGGAGTCCCGGATGGCCTTGCTCCACTGGGGAGGAAAGCACAAGGCGAGAACCACGATGGTCAGCAGAGTGATGATGGTGTTCTTCATGCCTTCTTGTACGGAAAGGACAACGATTTTGTTGCATCCCACATCTCGAAGTCGGTGATGTATGTCTCGATCTCCAGTGTTTCTCGGTATTCCATTTTCCCTGTAGAGGTAGGCGGATCGAGTTCCAAGATGACACCAACGCTCGCTCGGAGCGTTCTGGGCTGTTCGTGGACCTCGATGGGCAGGAAGGCGTGCTTGATCGCCCTTCCGTCCACCTTTCCCTTGTCGAGCATCTTCTGGATTCTCTGTTCCAGCTTGATCATCTTGCGCCGCTTGTACTCGGGAAGGTCCGCTTCTTGAACGACGGCAATATTGGCGTTGCTGTCCCATTTGCCTTCGCTGATGATGAAGATCTTCATTCGATGTGGATGCTATAGATGTGTCGCCCTTCAAATTCCACCACGTCATTGCAACTGAGGCCGTGCTCGTGCGTTAGTTGCAGGTCGTTATTGACGACTTCCATGAACAACCACATGAATGGATCGTCGGTCTTTTCGATACTGGTGACCTCCACCCAGAACCGTTCGCGTCCCACGCAAACTTTGACGTAGGATGGTGCGGTCAGGGACGCGACTTCATCTGCGGTAGGAGCCTCGAACGTATCGGGATGCTGAGCGCGCATTTTCTGCGCATCGGTGAAGATGTCGTTCATTGTTGGTTTTGGTCGTTAATCGTTGGCGGTCGGCAAGCCATCAATGATGTCGTAGGCATCGCAGAACCAATCCAATTCCTCATCCAAATTCTCCATGATGCTCTCTGCCATCTCCTTCCCCATCCCATCTTCACGCGCTACCAACAACCTAAAGACTTCTGTCGCGTCATCTGATGACATTTCTTCAAGTTCGGCAACAAGAGGCATGACATCCACATGTCCGGCTCCTTCGTCGTTGTACAACGAACAGGACCCGAATTGTTTCAGTTGCGCGTCAAGCTGTTCAAACGCCTTTTTCACGAAGTCCGTTGCTGTCTGGTTCATGGGTTTAGTTTTTGGTTGTTTCCTGTTCTAAAAGCCAATTGAAAAGTTCTTCTGCATCTCCGAATTGTTCAACGGCCTTTTCCGAGGTTGCATGACGCGTGAAACGCTCATCCCCTTCATGGTTGTAATCGCCGCCAACTTGTATGGAGGAAATGGTGTCCTCACCCCTGTGATATTTCACGAGGGTCACCCCACCATGGAAAGGCATTTCCTGACAAGCGGGTTGATCTAATGCGGTCCCGTTGAACCGAACGAAGTGCGGATGTCCGGAATAGATGTAGGCGTACACGTTCCATCGATGCGGACCGCGTCGATCGTCATGATCAACGGTGCGACGCTCCACCGTTACCGTGAACAGATCGGAGCGCATCGTCCATACATCTTTGTGGTCCCAGTTCATAATTTCATATCACGGTTGACGATGCGTTGACGACACTTGCTGCGGTTGCTGCACAGGTCGTTCGAACCTCTTTGAAGAGCGCTCATTTCGCTGCTCCACAGGCGAGGGCTGAAGTGTTGCTTGTCGAATTTGTCTTGTGTGATCTTCACCGCGTACAGCAGGTGGTCGCTCTCTTTGTCGTGGTCGATGGAGCCGCACAGGGCGCAAGTGCGCTCGTTGAACCGCTCGTGTTTCTTGATGTAGGCGATGCATTCATCCCAACGATGGAAGGGAACACAAGGCAGGGTGCCTCCGCCGAGGATGGAGAGCATGTCGTGGACGGCGCATTGCACCGTAGCGCCCCTACGATAGTCGTCGCCAACGAGGATACGCCATGCGGCGGCCAACTGTTCATCCGGCAGCGACAACGCGGCCGCAACGGTGGCATTGGTTGCCTCTAAGGTCTTCAGTCGTTGGTCGAAGCGTTCCATGTTCTCCTTGTACGGAAACGGAGAGGGAAATGTTGCATCAAGGCTCGAAGCGCCAAGGGCCGCGTGGGATGCAGTCTTTGCAATCGGTACAAAAGAAGAAGCGACGGCTGAAGCACCAGAACCGGATTGTTTTGAACCAACCGTTTCCGTGTTCGCATGGCGGACCGCCCGTGGAGATGTAGGTGTAGTTCATGGGTCCTTTGGTGGGTCGATGGCGTCGATGTCGAGATCCTTCTTGAGCTCCTTCTTCCAAAGATTGCGCTCGGCTTTATGGAGAAGGCGTTTGAACAATTTGTCCACTCCCGCTTTGTTGCTGACAGAGTGGCCCGAGAAAGGGCGTTTACCCCACCAGTCCTTGAACTGTTTCGCTATATGTCTACTTCTCGACATTCACTTCGGGTTTTGGACTCCAAAATGTCATTGGCTTGTATTGTACGGAGAAAATCCTCTTTTGTTCAAAATCCTCCACCTTTGTCTTGTCGAATTTCCAACTCAATCCCAATAGTCCTGTCTTCTTCGGATGGAACTGTTGGACGCAACGCCATCCGAACTCACGGTCCGTCATGAACCACTCCAGCGGCGTGAATGTGCAGCGATCGCCGTAGCCTTGCACACCTTCCTCTGCTTCGACCTTCAGACGTTCTTTGTGTTCTTGAATGTACGCCTGAAGATGTTCCTTCTGCACAACATCAATGATCTTGCGATTGCCTTTTTGGCCCTTTTTGATGGCGTAGAATTCCATGTTTATCTGTTACATTTTATCGATGTCCCACCCTGTCATTTTCTGAAAGCGTTTGTACTCCTTCTTTTCTTCTTCGGAACATTCATGAGGGAAGTCGGTCGTTCCCGTTCCTCTCGCTCTTGCGTTGTCATGAGCATAACGTTGACCGATGTCGGTCAGTTCGTCCAACGTGTTCCCGGTGGCGAACTTGAAGATGACGTTCAGTTTTTCTCGCTCTGCCTGTTCCGAGATGCCGCAGTAGCGTACGATGGAAAGCCATCCATGATAGAAGTCATGGAACTCCCTTTCCACTCCGTGTTGATCGCTCGCCCACTGCATCCGCTTGAGAGCGCCGTTGAGATATTTCGAATAGCTGATCCTCATGACATCAAACGTTTCAGTTCCTCCGCTTCCAATTCCTTCATGAGTTCCATGCTATATCCCATGCCGCCGCACTTGGAGCATTGCCATGCGGATCGAGCATTGAAATAATTGATCTGGTCGCCATAGATGTTGCGGACCCAATGATCGAAACGATGCCGACAGAACAAGCGACGATGCCACGGTAGAGGTTGCATGAATAGCGGACGGCCATCCTGCAACTTCCAAACGGCATTTGCGAGCCTTATTTGTTCGGGGGTCATTTCTTTTCGATGATGGCCTCGGGGAGTTCCGCCCCTTCCTCTTTCATGAGCGCCCGATAGACGTTGCCACTCAGGGCGTCGAGATCGATGAAGTCGTGCATCTTCGGGGTTCTCTCGAATGCGCTGGACCCCACGAAAGCAGGGCGCCTTGCATCATCCACCTGCACACCGCGTTCGCGTTCGTATCGGCTCAAGTTGAGGTCACGGACCGATGGGATGCCGTGGACGATCTCATGGCAGAACGCCATCACCATATCCTCGTCGGTCTCGAACATGCCGCCCGGAAGATCGGTGGTGATGTTGGCGTCCAACCAATCCATGATGTCGGTCGTGATGGTCTTGAACTGGACATCCTCGATGATGGGAGCTATCTGTATGATGCTTTTCATGAACTCCGCTAGAACGTACTTCTTGAAGAGGAAGATGCGTTGCATCAGGATATGATCGACATCAGTTTGAAAAAGGCAATGACGCCAAAGAGAATGGCAAGGACGCCGAATAGGTTGGCGCGCTTGCTGTCCTTGACGGCATCATAGTATTCCATCGTGCAAATGAAGCACGCGAAGATATATGCGATGAGGAAAAAGGAGTTGATCATGTTATTGTGCCTTGCTGAACACTCTCATGGTGCTGTGTCTGTTTGTTCCTTGCGAGCCGCCTCCACTCTCTCTCGTGCTTGTCGATATCCCTCTCGCATCTTCTCGCGGCTATCCTCGTAGTTCAGGCCCGTGTGCTCCTCAAAAGCCTCCATGAGGGTCTTGCTTCCGGGAATGCCGTAAACGTCGCATTGATGGTCGCTCCATTCACTGAGATGCTCGAAGCGGGTGACCTCATCCACACTAAGACCCTTCTCGTGATCGTCATCGAGCGCCTCCTCCATGAGACGTTCGCCCGTCTGACGCTGCTGGCCTTCTTCGGCGATGTAGTAGAAAGTGGATGTGACGCGGGCGCGGTAGAGTTTTTGGGCCATGCTAAAGGCAGTTTGTGTCGTAAATGGAACAGATGTACAATATGTCACTATAGTCATCAGCGTCTTCCTCTCTGTCGATGACAACGGAGCACATCACCGATCCGTCGGGTTTACACAATATCAAGCCGGATCCTCTTCGCGTCATATGGAAATCCTCGATGTCTATTTCAGCAACAGGTTTCATGATGACTTTGGATGGTCTTGCATCGCCTTCCAATCGGATGAACAGAGTGCTGGTTGCCAAGGTTTTCAATATGGCGTCCTTTTCCGACTCGCTTGCATCATTGATGCCGGAGAAACATGAACCAGAAACGTCGAAAGACGTTGCATATTCCTTGCCGTTGGATAGCTTGATGATCATGGGTGTTGTTTTGCTTTTTGTCGCTCAGCCTCTTCAGTGATGCTGATCGAAGGTCGGCATTTTGGTGTTGGAAGTACTTGTGCAGCTTGTTTTTGAGCCCGCCACAAGGTTTCCAACAGGAATAAGTTTTGATGAAGCAAGACGTGACCGCTTTCATTGGAAGGATGGAAACGCACAGGATTGCCCCATTCAAGGACCGAAACCACATGGGGAGTTCCATTGATGGTGTGCATGCGGGTCACTTCCATGAGAGGCTGCACGCTGTGCAGATAGGTTTCCCCTAATGCTCTCCAATGGTCCGTGAACTCCTCGCGGATCACCTTCCACTCGGTCAGGTGAGGGATATCCTTTTTCTTCGTCATGACACTGTTCTACGTGATCGGTGGCAAGAATGTTTCACTTCGGTCCCTTTCGGATCTTCTTGGTTTGCACCCTGCCGATGGCTTCGCGAAGTTGCTCCTTTATTTGGCGCATGTTCTCTTCTTGAGCTTTGCGATCGTCGAAGAACTGCTTGTCGCTCATTTCGATCATCTCCAAGAACTGCTTGGTCTGCTCGATCGCGCCGTTCATGTATCCGATCTGATGCGACAATCCCTCCAGCATATCGTGCGCGTATACAAGGTGTTTTTCCTTGCGCATTTCCTTATGGTCCTTTTCGAAGCGAGCGAGATATTTCTGCATCTCCTTCAGCTTCTCCTGAAGGACGGTGGTGATGGTGGCGGGCTTCATTCTTCGGGGATGGTTTCGTGAATGTCGACTTCGTGGACGCAGATGGTGCGAATGCTATAGTCGGCATCGCTCGGGCCATATTGCCATTCGTTGTACTCTTCCGACCAACGCCATTCGAACGGGAATGGGTCCGGGATGTAGTCGAATCCATAGCGTGCCTCTTCCTCTTTTTGATGAAGACGCTTTCTTTCAACATCATTGTCCACCCACTTCTTGGCAACTTCATCGGCCATCTCCTTGGTGAGGAAAAGCTGGAAGTGCTCTATGCCGTCGTCGCTTTGCTTGGTAACGCTGTATGCGATCATGGTGCGATAAATTCGAAGCCCGTGCGCTTCAATTTGTACTTATTGCCGTTCTTGTCCCGCCACAGGTTGATGCGATGATCATCTTCCTTGAGACCGTTCTTATGCGCCAGTTCGGCGAATAGGTCACGGTTTTCATTGATTTTCTTGACAAGGGCATTGGCAAAGCGCAACCATTCCTCGGGGCGCATTTCCGCGATGCGCTCTTCATCCGTTGGCATGTTGCCCTCCTCCATCCACAACGGGAGATAATCTTCTGCTTTCATCTGATGCATTCTGTTATTTCGAAATCGATGATCGTGACTTCATCGTCATTGCCTCCCACGTTGATGAAGTCGCCATTCTCTTGCGTGCGATATAACGGAACATCGAAGTGCTTGTGTAATTTCACTTCGGCGTGGCTTTTGGAATCTGCCTCAATGAGCACTACGCGATCTCTGCGTCCGTAGTAGTCACTGTATTCCAGTTCTGCAATGAAGAGCATGTTATCGCTTGAGTTTGTTTGCTTCTTCCATCGTCTCCAATGATTCGACGTCGATCTCAATGCCGAATTCGTTCATTGTTGCATGAGCTTTGCGAAGTGCATTGAGCAGGTCGTACACGATGACGTTCCTACCTCCGCATTCCGCAAGGGCCTGTTTGAGACGAACAACATCCGCTTGTAATGGGACCACGATGTCCTTGTGACAATCAAGATATCCTTGGACGATCGCGGCATCTTCCGGGCTTACGCCGAGATCCGGGTAGCGTTCCTTGATTGTTGAAATGATGTCCATTGGTTCAGAAATCATCGGCCCATTCGTCGGAGATCTTCACATAGCCATCCACTTCGCTCGCCTCCAGCTCATGGCCCGATTCCAAATGGAACAGCCCATCATCTCGCAGCACTCCGGTTACGTATCCGAGCGAGCAGAACTTGGTCACCTTCAACAGAAGCGGCTTGTCCATCGGAGCGCGCTTCACTTTGGTTTTGAATTCCATCACTTCTTGGGTTTCACGGCGATCACCGTCAGCGGCTTCTTGCGATATTTCTTCTTGGCGGGCGTCGCGGGCATTTCCCGCCAGTGGGTGGCCCCTATCTCCTTCTTGGTGTACGCCGCGCCATCGATGGTCCAACAGAACTCTCCAGCCTCCCCATCATCCTCTCCGAGCCAGCACGCGGCATGCCACACGTCAGGGCCGAAATATCTCTCGGAGAATATCAAGATGCTCCGATCGTTCCCCGGAAGGAATTCCTTGAACAGATACTCCTCTTGAGGCGCGATGATTTCCTTTTTGGCCATTAGCTTTCAGTTTGGAGAGCGGCATCGATCTTTGAGGCGAGGGCGGCCTTTGCGGCATTGCCGAGGGTACGATCCACCACTTCGCCGTTCTTGAACACCAGAAGAGCGGGAATGCTCCGGATCTTGTATTTCATGGCGGTCTGAGCGTTGTTGTCGACGTTGACCTTGCCCACGACGGCCTTTCCATCATACTCCTTGGCGATCTCCTCCACCGTGGGACCCACCGAGCGGCAGGGTCCGCACCACTCGGCCCAAAAGTCCACCAGTACGGGTTTGTCGCTGTTGAGCACGAGCTCTTCGAAATTGGCGTCGGTCAGCTCCAACGCATACGTTGCTTTTTCCATGCGCCAAAGATAGAGAAAAGGATATTGAAAATCATCCTTTGCTCCAATACCCATAAACACAGCGGGTTCCGTAGCGGGAGCAATCCTCCAGATCATGCAGGACGCCGTCCACGACCGCCGCAACGTGTTTGCTGAGCGACAGGATGAGACGGCCCGATGGAAGTTCATCCGAGCGGAGATGGACCCGGCATCCGACGCCGATGGCCATGGTGGGCGTCCATCTCCAATTGATGGAGCGAAGGTATTTTTCGTAGGTGCATCGGTAGACCCCGGTGCGTGAGTTGCTGCGTGATGTCCTTGCGGCGGTGATGCGCTCGGTCTTCGCGATGCGGTTGATGGCATCGTATACATCCTTGTACGGGATCTCTGTTGCGATCGATATGGCGCGCACCACGCAGTCGTTCGCGGTGCCGACGAACCCGGCAGCCGCCCTGCCTCCATCGTCCCATTTGAATGCCGTCATTGATGCAAATGTACGGGCACATTCTATTTTTTCTTCGGAATATTTCTCATTTCAAAACAAAATGCATTACGTTTGCAGAATGAAGTTCGAAGAATTGACCAAAGAAGATCTCGCGACGGTGAAGGCCATCTACACCGATAAGGAACTCCACTGGGACGTCCGCATGAAGAAGTTGATGGCTTTCTTCGATCGATCAGAACGGGTTACCCGGAAGTGGTTAGTGAAGTTGGGGTTCAAGAGCAAAACTCCGGAAGACTCACTCCATTTCAAGAAGGCCCAGAGCCGTAAGCTGGACAAGAAGAAGAAACGCTTCCTGATCACGTGGGCACAAAACAACACTCCAATCCACAAGGAATTATGGGCCAACATACAGGCGTACGCCGCGCACATCGATGCTGATATCCATGTGGTCGCTGGGAGGTACAAGAATCCGACGTCCCTCTTCAATGACAAGGACGAGTTTTGGGCCAATGAGGTTCTTCCGTTTTTAGATGCGGCGCGACATGATGTGCATAAGTACCTGTCCATTCTATCGGACATCAAGATACAACCGACGGCATCTGACCCGCTGACGGGATTGGAGGGCGTCAGCGGGGTAAACTCATGCATCATAGGGCATCCGAGGGTCCACATGAAGGTCCTCCCAATTTTGGAAGGATACAAACCGAAGGTGATGTGGTCAACGGGAGCCGTGACCAAAAAGAACTATACCGACTCCAAGGCAGGTAAGAAGGGAGACTTTCACCATACTCTCGGCTTTGTGGTGATGGAGATCAAGGACAAAAATGTGTTCTATTGTCGTCAAGTGACGGCCACCGACAAAGGAGACTTCTGTGACTTGTTCAACGAGGTGAAAGAACAAAAGGTGAGCAGGGTGGATTCGGTCAGTGCCGTTGTTTTGGGAGACATTCACGTAGGGGAGGTTGATGAGCGCATAGAAAAAGAAACGCTTGCGTTGTTGGAAAGAGTGAAGCCGAGCGCCACAATTTGCCATGACGTGTTCGCAGGCACGAGCATCTCCCATCACGAAGCAAAAGATCCATTCAAACAATACCAGAAAGAGATAACGGGGAAGAATGTTCTGAAAAAGGAAATTGACGCCACTTTGGAGTGGGTAGGCAAGTTCTATAAATACAATCTTGTGATCGCAGCGGCGAACCATAACGACTGGATCGATAGGTGGCTCGCAAATGTGGATTGGAGGCAAAATGTCAAGAACGCCATGGAATACATGGGCTATGCCCAAGTGTTGCTTGAGAACAAAGCACCTCATGGCATCATTGCATACATCATCAAGCAAAAATACCCCAATGTAAAGACGCTGGGTCGTTCAGATAGCTTCCGTATTGCAGATTGGGAGCTTGCAGTCCATGGTGACATTGGAGTGAATGGATCGCGGGGTTCTCTGGAGCAATTTAGAAGGATGAATACGAAGTGTGTGACGGCTCATAGTCATACTCCGGGTAGAAAGGATGGAGCACTGGCGGTCGGAACAATGACCAAACTTCGTGTTGGATACAATATCGGAGGGAGTGGATGGATGCATTGTCATGCCGTCATCCATAAGAACAAAAAATGCCAACAAATCCTATTTATAGAAGGGGATTACACCACTCTTACAAAGTCATGAAATCTATCAAGAGTGAACAAATGGCTCGACGAATTCTTCTCGCCAAAGAAGTGATCACTTCGCCGCCTTCTTCGCCGCAATGGTCTGCTTCCGTTTCTCGTTCGTCACGGACTGCCGATAATATCTGATCTGATAGCTCAGGCTCCTGTCGGTGGTCACCGCGTAAAGCCAATATTGACGATAATCCGAGAACCATCGATATGTTATCACGATGTCTGAAAAGGAGCCCTGCGGTAGTTCGTAGTCGTCCTGACTACCGCCCACAATGACGACGTTTTGCGGCTTGCCATCGTTGCCGTAGATGGTGTGGGTTTGTCTCACCGCGAACGCGAGAGGCTCCTTGTCGTACAGCGAGACCGGCTTCTTCTTTTTCATGTGGGCTTCACCTCAGATATAGGGACCCACTGCGATTGCATGATGTTGTGCATCTGCGAGAAGTCGCCCTCGATGAGCACCTCCTTGCGTTGTATGCCGATGATGATGAATGGCTCATTGGGCATCCCGGACCATTTCACTTTCTGCTCCATGTGGAACATGAACGGTCCGGTTGTCGGCAATTTCCGGGAACGTTCATTGAGCAGCATGTCATCGCGATCAAAGCCATAATCGGTGAACCAATCGACTTTTACTGCGTCCTCGTTGAACTCCTGAAGGAAATCCAACGTCTCGCGCAACTTGAACATAGCGTATGCGCGATTGGACTCCTGCTGGTTGTATTGCACAAGCGTGGACGCTATCGTCGTTTCGTGCTTCTTGATCTCGTCGCGGAAATCGTACACCTTGCGCTGCATCTCCAAGATGACGGTTTCGGGTATTTCGGATTTCACGGTAGTAGCGACTACGGTTCCGTCTGCTCCGCCAGAACTGAATGCTTTTGGTTTGCTCATGATGTGAACACTGCTATTGTACCTACAACAATGATGGCGGCCGCCAAGTAACATATTGTTATGCCTATCGTGGTGGTGTTCTCGAAAAATTCATACATCACCTCCTCGTCGCTCTTCTTGGGTTCCATTTTTTCCTATTGACTTGTGACTTTCTTGAGTTCCGGAAGTTCATCGACCATGCTCTTCAACTTTCGCCCAATGACTTCCTCTCCGACCATCGATGCTCTATTGGTGAAATCCTTCTTTTCCGCATCGGTCGCCCCTGTGGTCTGCGCCGCAAGGATCTCCTTCAGCAATTTGTCAGTGAATCTGTACGACGCATTGTCCATCCCCTTCTTCGTTTTGGCGAAGTCGCCATTCTCCAATAAGTGGCGCTGGATGCTATGGATATTGGCGGCGAACGTCTTTATGGGGCAATCCACTATTTCATCGCGCTCCGTCAATACACGGACGCAACCGTCGATCATGTCACCGATGATGCTCATGCTGGTGGTGACGATGCGGTATTCCTTCTTGTCATCCTTGCTCGCGATGAGGTTGATGAAACCACGCTCCCTTTGGTGGTCGATATCCCTTTCCGGAAATAGGAACGTCGTTGGCGAATACGGCAGCGCCTTTTCGAGCTGTCCGTACGAATGGTACGGCGCCACCAAGCATTTGATGGTCTTGCCGTAGATGCTCAAGGACAACTCCTCCTGCTCCTTCGTAAGTTCGAATAAGTCCTCTGGCAACTTCATCATACTATTGATTTTTCTTTGATGAATGCCAACTTCGTCATTCCCGGCATAATCTCGCTCAGCGATTCGTAGGCGCGGATGGTACAATCGAGGAATGATTCGCCTTTCTGTTGTTGCGCAAGTTCATGCGTCCATCCGCTGCTGTCGTATCCGTACAGCATGGCCCAACGCCATAGGCCATTGTACGGCCGCGCCTTGCAACAATAGACCTCCTTGGCTTCTGCATGATATTCGTTCAACTGAACGTTGAGCGTTCCTTTGGCGGAGAACAATGCATCGAACATCTTCTTGATGTCCGTCTCTGGCATCGGCAATTTCTTTTGGATGTAGTGAGGGAATGCGATGGTGTTGCTCCCGCTTGGCGTAATGTGGAACGTCTTTCTCCACTGGGCCACGCGAGGACCAATGAGCCGATCGCCCAAGAGCGCGTAGTGAAATCGTTGGCGAAGATCGTTCAATGAGGCGATGGATGTCACATCGGTGTATCCGCATTCCGGAGAGCACGATAGGAGGCCGTCCACGGTCTTGGTGATGTATGGCACTTTGTCGCCATATCCCTTCCCCGTCTGGACCATCCACGCAAACACCCCGAACGCCTGTTCGATGGTATATGGATAAGGCCAATATCCATCTGGGCGGATGAATTCTATGAAGTTGTATTGGGCCTTATATCTCAATGGATCGATTGTTCCAATCGGAACGGCTTGTGGCCCGGACCTTGTTTCCACATCGTCTTCTCGGGGATGGTGAACCTGATGATCTTCCCGCAGGAAGGGCATTCATGTTCGTATGTTCCGGGCTCGAAGACTTGGAACATAGGGACGTCATGATCGGCATCCATGCAATTCTTGATGTTGTCGGGTCCTGAGATCTTTCTGGTGGGCATTGCTGATGTTATTTTGGGTCCGTTGAATCTCGGTAGATGCCGTATATGGTCCAGAGGCCGATCGATGCATAGAGTTCCTTGGCAAGGACGATCTCCACGATGGTGATGATGGCAAGGACCACAGGTACGATTATCTTGAAGTTCATGACGTTTCCATTTTCAATGGTGTTTGGCGATCAATTGCAATGCGGAATTCTTGCTAGCAATGACGAAGAAGCATCCATTGCGTTCCACCTTTTCTTGGTCACCGATGATGCACAGGTCCTTTGTCGAAAATTGAACATGCTCTCCTGTGACGGGATGATTGCCGAATGCCTCTGCGTCCCAAAATCCATCGATTTTGAATTTCAAGCATGCACCGTCCACCTTCCTCTTGGTGCGGACCCACATATTCTCGTAGAATGTACGGAAGCGTGCCATTACCGCAACATGTATTTCTTGAACTCCGCTAATATCTCCAAGCGACGAAGGTCGCTCAGAGGTTCCAACTTCTCTCGCACCGCTTCGGTCCGAATGACGTGCTCGGGATATTTCTCCTTGGTGAGCATGATCGAGAGGGAGAAGGGAGAGATGGGCCGGACGTAGTGAAGAGCGTCGGTCTGCGTCATTTCGTAATATGACCCTTCGGCAATGATGAATTTCGCCAGCACAGGGAGAGCATGCGCGTCCCGGGAGGTAACCTCCTGCTCCGAATAGGTGATGCCCATTTCGTATTCGCCGTGGACCTGCTTGATGGCGGCGGGCCAGTTGTGCTTATGGAACAAGCACTCCTTGATAGTGGCATGGATGACGTGCAGGTAGATGCGATATCCCTCGCGGTCATGGAACAGGCGCTCCACGCGCGGCGGATGGTAGTCCACGTCGAGCGTGCTCCATGCGTCAGGAGTTTGCAACAAGCCCGGAATGACGTGTTCCTCGAACTCCATCAACTTGTTGATGGTGACGCTCTCGTCCTGATTGCGCTTCATCTTGGCCCGATAGAGATACTCGTGCTTCGGTGTTGGGGTCACGTTGTGATGGATCATGGGAGAAGCGGCGCAACCACCGCAAAGTACTTGCAGGTTTGGCACCGGGTTCCGGTGGCACCTCGGGCAAAGGAGATGGCTCATTTCAAGCGTTCTTGTGCGAAGCGCAAGGCTTCTTTGAATGTGTCGTCATCGGCCTTTTCCCACGTTCCGTCGCCGATCAGCTCGCTCGTTTTGTCGGCCCAGTCGTGGCGCACGTCCTCTTTCTTGTGGTTCAACATGCGAAGGTCGACAGTTTTGACCTCTTCGAGCAATTTGGTGCGTTCTTCCGTCATCGGACAATTGGAGTTGCGAGTGAATAGTTGGTGAATTCCTTCAAATGGGTGACCTCCATGATCAGAACCTCTTGGATGAAGTCCGGAAGAATGAGGTCGTATCCCTCTACAGGCATTTCTATCTCCGCCACGATAAGTCGTATGGGACTTTGGAACACATCGATCTCCCACTTGAGCCCATCATGGGTATGTGGCATGATGATGCGGTCCTTTTTTATGGAACGATGAGCTTTCTTGAGGTGTGCTTCAAATTGCTCTTCGGTGATGTCGATGACCTTCTCGGTGTAGACGCCGACACTGAGGCGTTCCTTGTAGGTCTTGTCGCACGATGTTGTGTCGGCGAAGCGATCGCGCGTGGAACGGATACGGAACTTGTCATCTCCATCGTGAACATAGCATTGATGGATGCCGAGTTCGCCGTGGACATGCGCCTTTGGTTCCTTTTTCAACAGGAACTTGCGTTCTATCTCTAATCCCTCCTTTGTGGCCATGGCTCCTCTTACGTTGGGCGATGATGGAATGTTGCGATCATTCCATGTGCATCCAACTGCTTTTCTTCTTAGGTTTGAGATCCTTGTTCCAGAAAGGTTTTTCCAATTGCTCATCCCACTTCCCGTTCTCCATCCGCTTGATGAATTCATCGATTGGAAGGATGCTACTGGGTTCCGCAAGCCATTTGTACTTATTAGGATCCACGTAAGCATTGAGCTTTCCTTTTGACCATCGGAAATTCGGATATTTTTGGACATCATATTCGGGACCCAAAAAGAAATCCCTCTTCTTCTGTGATGCGTCGAATTTCAAGTGCGCATCCACTACGCGCTTTCTTTCCTCCGGCGTTCCACACTCCACTAGGTCACCCTCCTTGAGCTTGAATTTGATAACCCTTTCGATGATCTCTCTATAATGTTCGCCAGAGTCTATTGGACCGCGATAGACGGTGAATCCTGTTCCGGGCTCCGCTCCTTTGGCGGTATTTTTGGATGGTGTGCAAGTGGACAGGCCGTATCGGTCATGCGACAGGCGATAGGGGCTGAAGTCCAAGTACAGCCTTCGCGATGGAACGGGAAGAACGAAGGAGTCATGGATGTACACGATGCAGAGCGACTTGACATCGGCCGCAACGAGGCGGAATCCCTCCTTCTCGGGATTGAAGGCGCCCGCTTCCTTTGCAGCATGCTCGAAGAGCGCCTTGGTGCTTTTCTTGAGATCCTTCAGCGCCGCAATGCGCTCCTCTATGGATTCGATGATGGCGTTCATTTTCTCTTTGGTTTTCCTTTCTCCCGGTAGACCCATCGCGTGCTGATGCCACCGTCCTTCCATCCTGTCTTCTCGAAGAACGACCTCATTTGCGTCACCTCCTCGTAATAGCATGATTCGAACAAGCGCCACCCCAAGGAACATCCGTATTTGAATGTGTACTCCAATAGTTTGCGCCCATATCCTTTTCCGCGATGGGACTCCGCCACGACGATGTGCTCCAGATATCCCCACAATCCCATGTCGTATGAGAATGCGACCCCCACGATGTTATTCTTGAGCGTCATGACGAAGATGAGGGCACGATCGTTATCGAGGTACCATTCCCAATCGGACTTGATGTACTTGATGGAGGGCGCGTCATGGCTGTCGTACCGCTCGGAGTAGATACGATAGATCTCTTCGAGATCGTCGATGTTCGCGAATCGTATCATCCTAATTTGCGATATAGGCTGTCGACGTATTTCAAGTGTTTTGGCGACTGTGGAACGCCCGTGAAGTTGAGCTTCAGGAACTGTTGGAGCACCTCAGCGTCCGTTGGGTCGCGTTCCATCACGCCGTACGAGAGCAGTTGATGACCAACGAAGTCGGTCTGGGCGTTGTTGCTGAGATCACTATAGTAGTTCCCATGCACGTCCTTGAATTCATCTTGGATGAAATCGCGGATAGCGCCGAGACGTTGCTTTCCATCGACAATGTCGTGGTAGGCCAGTTCGATCTCTCCTTTTACTATCATACGCTCAAGCTCATCGTAGGTCCGCGAACGCACGATGATCTTGCCGCAGTCGATGCCGTTGTAGATGGAGGACACGAGAGCCTGTTTTTGAGGACGGGTCCACACGAATGGGCGCTGATAGCGATGCTTCGTCCCATCAGGGAGATAAACGTATGGGTCCCAATTGCACTCCGAAATCTCAATGCCTTTGATGGAATCGCTCTTTTCTTTCACGCGGTCTCCCAACAGGTCCAAAGCGTGGATGATGGAGTCCACCGAGAACTGTACCATGCGCACGCGGTTGCGGCCTTTGTCGAATGGATCGACGCCGATGTGGCGGGTATTACGGGAAGCAACATCAGAAAAATTGATGGTGCTTGTGTCGCTGTAGTCCTCGTATCGAATGACGAGCTTCCCATCCAATACTTTCTCTATCGTGTAGGTGCGCTTTTTGGCGTCGTGAAGCACGCCGATGCGTTCTCCCACGACGAACGGAGTTTTCTTGAATTCCTCCAGCGCCTTGAG
>Ga0075163_10001755_pt1 | contig 29246 bp, 31 predicted proteins | sample JI1023141ADNA_FD_71478 | JGI IMG/M metagenome (GOLD analysis project Ga0075163, IMG submission 71478) | Wastewater effluent complex algal communities from Wisconsin, to seasonally profile nutrient transformation and Carbon sequestration -... | ecosystem: Engineered > WWTP > Effluent > Algae...
GATACCGAACTGCTGCGCAGCGTGGTCGGCAGCTCGGCGTCGGTGGCCCTGCGCAGCACGATCACCTTGCTCGGCAGCGCGGTGGCCCTGGCCTGGACCAGCCCGCGACTGGCGGGCTTCGCGCTGATCGGCATTCCGCTGATCGTGCTGCCCATCGTGGTCTTCGGGCGCGGTGTAGCCAAACGCTCGCGCGCCAGCCAGGACCGTGTGGCCGATGCCAACGCGCGAGCCAGTGAAACCCTCGCGGCCATTCACACGGTGCAGAGCTATGCACGCGAACGGCATGAGTCGAAGCGCTTCGCCGAAGCCGTGCAGATCGCCCTGAATGCGGCGCGTTCGCGCATCGGCATGCAGGCCACGCTGACCGCCACCGTCATCGTGGTGATCTTCGGTGCGATCACGGCGGTGCTATGGGTCGGCGCGAAGGATGTCATTGCAGGCACGATGAGCGCAGGCGCGCTCAGCCAGTTTGTCCTCTACGCCATGCTGGGTGCGGGATCGGCTGGTGCCTTGAGTGAAGTCTGGAGCGAAGTGCAACGCGCGGCCGGTGGCATGCAGCGCATCGAAGAACTGTTGGCCGAAACCCCAAGCATCACCGCTCCCGCGCAGACCACACTGTTGCTGCGTCCGGTGCGCGGCGAGATCCGCTTCGATGCGGTGAGCTTCCGCTATCCCTCGCGCCCGGATCAGGCCGCGCTGAGCGACTTCTCTTTGCATATCCAGCCCGGCGAAACGGTCGCCCTGGTCGGTCCCTCCGGCGCGGGGAAAAGCACCGTTCTGCAGATGTTGCTGCGTTTCCACGATCCCGAATCCGGTCGCATCGCCATCGACGACACCGACCTGCGCGCGCTCGATCCGGAATCCTTGCGCGAACAGATCGCCCTGGTGCCGCAAGATCCACTGCTGTTTGCCGCCGATGCCTTGGACAATCTGCGCTATGGGCGACTGCAGGCCAGCGAAGACGAGGTCGTTGCTGCCGCCCGCAGTGCCGAAGCACATGACTTCCTGAGCGCCCTGCCGGAAGGCTATCGCAGCTTTCTGGGCGAACGCGGCGTGCGTCTGTCCGGCGGACAGCAACAGCGTCTCGTTATTGCACGCGCGCTGTTGAAAGATGCACCGATCCTGCTGCTCGACGAAGCCACCAGCGCACTCGACGCGCAAAGTGAACGCGCCATCCAGCAAGCACTGGAGCGTCTGATGCAAGGCCGCACCACCTTGGTCATCGCGCATCGACTGGCCACGGTACGTCGCGCCGACCGCATCATCGTGATGGACCACGGTCGCATCGTCGCCCAAGGCACCCACGATGCGCTGATGGCGGAAGGTGGCTTGTACGCGGACTTGGCGCGCCTGCAGTTTGCGTGAAGCGAAACGATTGATGGAGCGAAACGATCACAGGTAGACTCAGACCGCGACGAGGGTTTGAACACACTTATCGTCGCCCTCCCTATTCAACAGGTGTCCGCCATGTCCGTTCGACCTCTCTTTGCCGCCCTGCTGGCACTTCCAATTGGAAACGTTGCCATCGCTCAATCTGCTGATGTGATCTCGCCCGGTGAAGTCACTGAATCCATCGTACAGCCGCTCAATGCCAATGCCGGTCGAGCGCCAGAGGGAATCACCTGTGGCGCCGTCATCGTCGACAATGGCTCTGCAGTCAATTCAACAGGAACTGGTGCTGGCGGGGCTGACGAAAGCGTGTTGCAGGACACCAGTCTGGCAATGGGGACGTTCGGGTTTGCGCATGCACCTTCCGGCGCGTTCCGGGTTGCCGATCAATTCACGTTGACTTCCGCTTCCACATTGGACTGCATCACGCTTTATGCGTATCAGACCGGCTCTACCACGACGTCAACGATTACCGACGTCAACCTGCAGATCTGGGATGGAGTTCCAGGCGCGATGGGCAGCACCGTGGTGTTTGGCGATACCACGACCAACCGCTTGTCCCTCTCGCAATGGTCGAATGCCTATCGAACGCAGGAGTCCGCCCCCGGCGCGACCAATCGTCCGATCATGGAACAGTTCGTGAACTTGGGTGGATTGTCGCTCCCTGCAGGGACCTACTGGATCGACTGGCAGACCGGGGGGTCGTTGGGCTCTGGCCCGTGGGCACCGCCGATTACGATCACGGGACAAGTGGTCACTGGCGACGCGTTGCAATTTGACGGCACCGTGTGGAACCCACTGGTCGATGACGTTAACCAACAGGGGCTGCCATTCCAAGTATGGGGCTCCACTGGCTCGGGCTTGCCTGACCCCGTCCCGCAACCCAGCGTGATCCCGTCCACGACCACCGCCGGTTTAACGTTGCTCGCGCTCCTCGCAGGCATGGTTGCCTTCCTGCAGTTCCGCAGCCGACGCTAATCTGACGACGATAGATTCCAGATGCGCCCGGCCCATCGCGGCCGGGCGCTTTGCTTTCTCTGGTTCAGCATCGGTGTTCCGATCTAGTGCATTGCCCACACGTTGCCCTGAACACTAGGCACTGCGGATCGAAGCGGTGTCTTCCACATCGCAATGGAGTTTCGATTGGCGCAACGACATCCCTGGCATGGCGACTTGCTCCTCGCCATCAGCGCCGCCGCGCTGATCGTCACCTTGAGCATGGGCGTACGGCAGAGCTTCGGCTTGTTGATGCAGCCGATTGGCCGTGAGCTGGGTATTGCGCGGGAGTCGTTTGGTTTTGCCATCGCGGTGCAGAACCTGTTGTTCGGTTTGGCGCAGCCCTTCATTGGCGGACTGTCCGATCGGTTCGGTACGCGACCGACCTTGATTTTTGGTGCCACGATCTACGCGATTGGCCTGGCGGCGGCCGCGCTGGCTACTGACAGCCACAGCCTGATGGCTTCGCTGGGACTGCTGGTGGGACTGGCGCTGAGTGGCACCACCTTCGTGGTCGTATTGAGTGCGGTCGGGCGCATTGCCAGTCCCGAGCAACGCAGTGTCGCCTTCGGCATCGTCACCGCCGGTGGCTCGTTGGGTCAGTTTGCCGTGGTGCCGCTGTCGCAGGCACTCATTTCAACCCTGCAGTGGCGCGGTGCGTTGTGGGCGCTGTGCGCGCTGATTCTGGTCATCGTGCTGGCTGCGTTTGGCCTGCCCGGTCGGCAGCGCAAGGACGGTCAGAACGCGTTACGTCCGCCCGAAGACGCGTTGACGCTTGGATGCGCCCTGCGCATGGCGAGCCGGCACCGGCACTACTGGCTGTTGAATGGCGGATTTTTCGTCTGCGGGTTCCATGTCGCCTTTGTCGGCACGCACCTGCCCGCCTTTCTTGTCGATCAGGGACTCGATGCGCACATCGGTGCGTGGTCACTCGCACTGATCGGCCTGTTCAATATCTTCGGCAGCTATCTGTTCGGCCTGTGGGGCGGCCGTCATTCAAGGCCATGGCTGCTGAGTTTTCTGTACGCCAGTCGCGGCATTGCCATGGTGATTTTTCTGGCCATGCCACTCAGTCCGCTCACGGCTCTGGCCTTTGCCGCAACCTTTGGATTTCTGTGGTTGGGCACGGTGCCGCTGACCAGCGGCGCAGTCGCATCGATGTTCGGCATGAGCCAGCTTTCGACGCTTTACGGCATCGTCTTTCTCAGCCACCAGGTCGGCGCGTTTCTGGGGGCCTGGTGGGCCGGTCGTTTGTTCGATCAGACCGGCAGCTACCAGGTGATCTGGGTGATCAGCATCGGCTTGGCCGTGCTGGCTTCGATGCTCAGCGCGATGACCCGCGATCAGAGCGCGCTGGCTTCGCGACCCCGACTGTGTGGAGAGACGCCGCCATGAACCGTAGAACCTGGCTGGTCGGCGTAATTGCCTTGCTGCTCGGCGGCTTGATCGGCTGGCTGTGGGCGCGCTACGGCAGTGAGGTCTTTCTCAACAGCGTGAACGCACTGATGTGCGCCTGAGTCGCTGCATTCAGCGTGAGCCAAGCAGACGCCGATGATCGACCAGGATGCAGCGGTCCTGCACCACGTCGATTCCCTCTGCGCGCAATCGCTCGGCAAACTCCTCATTGCGAATACCCAATTGCAGCCAGACCAGTGCGGGCTTGGCGGCAAGGATGTCATCCAGATGCGGTAGCAGATCACCGCTACGGCGGAACACATTCAGAATGTCGATGTGTCCGGGAATGTCCCGAACCCGTCGATACACCGCTTCACCAAGAATGCGCTGGGCTTCAGGGTAGTAGACCGGCACGGGCAGAACGCTGTAGCCCACTTGCTGAAGGTAGCGCGGCACATCAAAGGCTGGCTGGCCCGCCGCCACCTCGGTCTTGATGCCAAGCACGGCAATGCGGCTCGCCTGCGCCAAGCGCTCACCCAACCATGCGTCATCACCCGTCAGCGGATGCATCGGAACTCCTCCCTTCTGCCCGCACGTCCTTGCGTGCGGCATCTTTCGATTCTGCACCGGAATCTGTGTAGCGCATGTCGTTCATTCGTCCAGTGGCGCACTCCACAGTCTGTTCGTTGTTCGCCGCAAGGACGTTGGCAATGAAACACCCGTGGAATCCAGTCGAAAGCTCAACATCCCCGTGTCTGTCGTGTTGAAGACTTGCGCACCTTCAGCGGACCAGGCCGAAACGACCTCGGCGCGCGGATGCTGGAAGCGATTGAGATGCCCCGCCGACACAATGGCCAGCATCGGATTCACTGCCTGCACAAAGCCAGCCGAAGACGACGACGCACTGCCATGGTGCGGCACCAGAATCACCTCGGACTGCAGGCTATCGGCGTACTCGCGCAGCAGACGCGATTCGATCTGCGCCGAGATGTCACCCGGCAGCAACAGCGCTGTATCGCCGACCCGGACCTGCAGGACGCAGGAGCTCTCGTTGCGCAGATACGGAAAGTGCTCGGGCGGGTGCAGGATGGCGAACTCCACGCCATCCCATTGCCATGCTTCACCACGCTGGCAGGCCCGCGCCCGCGGCATTTGCTGCGTCGCGGAACTACTCAAATCGGCAGGAAACGCGCGCAACACCGCGTGCATACCACCGGCATGATCGGCATCGCCATGTGACACCAACAGCCGATCCAGATCCTTGATTCCCAGGGCACGCATCGCAGGCACCACCGCGGCTTCGCCCATGTCGAGTCCACTGCCAAATCGCGGTCCAGTGTCATACAGCAAGCTGTGGTTTGCGGTACGCAGCAGCACCGCAAGACCTTGCCCCACGTCCAGCACGTGGACGTCGAGACTACCCAATTCAGGCTTGTCGATTCTCGGCCAGAACAGCGGCAACAGCAGTATTCCACCCAACGCCTTGCCGGGGACACCTCGCGGCAGCAGCAGGATCGCTGCGCCGAGCAGCGCCAACAGCAAACTGATCCGATCCGGCTCTGGCAAGAACAGGCGTGCCATCGGCCAGCTCGGCGAATCGGCCAGCCACTGCATCGGCGTATTCATGGCCCAAGCAGCGAGCGACAACAAGGGTTCTGCCAGCCATGCCTGCTGTGCAAGCAAAGCAGCGCTTGCCACCAAATCGAGCGGCACCACCACCAAGGTGACCCAGGGCACCGCCAGCAGATTGACCGCAAAGCCGAGCAGCGAGGCTTGACCAAAAAACCACACAGTCAAGGGCAACAGCGCCAGACTGGCGACCCATTGCACCTGCAGCCACTGCTGCCAGCGCGGCGTCGCACGCTCGCTGCCAGGCAGACACCAGAGCAACCAGGCCACGCCCGCAAACGACAGCCAGAATCCTGCGCCGAGTATGCCCAGCGGATCGAATAGCAGTAGCGCCAGAACGGCGATTCCGTAGGCTTGCCAGGTCGACTGGGCTCGTCGTGCAAGGACGGCCAGCACCACGGCGGCCAGCATTGCCACGGTACGCAAGGTCGGCAATCCGAATCCGGCCAGCGCGGCATAGCCAGACGCGCCACCCAATGCCGCCAAGGCCGCACTGATCGGCACGGGCAAACGCAAACCCAGACCCGGCAGCAAGCGATACAGCAGCCGCACCAGCAGAGCTGCAAATCCCGCCACCAGCCCGACATGCAAACCGGAAATGGCGATCAGGTGACTGAGTCCAGTTGCCCGCAGCACCTCCCAATCCTGTTCGTCGAGTCCGCGCGTATCCGCGACCGCCAACGCACGCAGGTAGCGCGACTCGCGATGCAGCGGCCCGCTGCCGCCCATCGTGGCCCAGATGGTCGCCGCCAGATCGGCACGCACGGCATCGATACCTGCCGCGCCCTGCAATTCGTGATTTTCTGGCGACTCCCGCACATAGCCCGTCGCCGCCAAACCGCGTTGCAAGGCCCAACGTTCAAAATCGAACCCACCGGGATTGCGCACCCCACGCGGCGGTTTCAGGCGCAACAGGAGTTGCCACTCACTTCCTGCGTCGATGCCCTCGTTGCTGCGATACCACGCCACGCGCAGCAGTTCTCCACGCAACAAGCTGGCTTCTGGCGGCGCATCGATCACGCGGAAATCGAAGCGGACCAATTCAGGTTCCTGCGCGGGCAAGCCTTCCACCCGACCGTTGATCAAGAAGTCCTGCGCTGCCATGGAGGCTGGCAAACGCGCTTGCAGGCGAACATCAGCCGCCCACAGCAGCCAGCTCGCCCCAAGCAGGAAGGCACCCGCCCAGCGGAGCGGTACGAACAAACACAACAGCACCCCAAGGATGCCAATGATCGCCAATGCGGCCATGTTCGGCAGACTTGGCAACGCGGCAGCCGCGACCGCGCCGATCAGTGCCGCAAAGGCAAACCCGGGCGTGATCGCCGGAAGGCTGGGGCGGAGTGTCATGCCCTGCACGCTCCGCCGCTGCGTATCTCAGACCGTCGCCAGCGGACGCAACACACCGCCGACCAGTTCCATCGCACGATCCATGGTGCGCGCCAATGCCCGATCATGCGTCACCAGCACAAAACTGGTGCCGATCTCGCGGTTGAGTTCGAGCATCAACTGATACACCACGGCGGCGGTTTTTTCGTCCAGATTCCCGGTCGGCTCATCGCCGAGCACACAGGCAGGACGCGTCACCAAGGCGCGCGCCACCGCGCAGCGTTGGCGTTCGCCGCCGGACAGCTCGCCTGGCTTATGGCTCAACCGATGCTGCAGACCTACGCGGCTCAGCAGCGACTCGGCACGCGATTCCGCCTCCGCCACCGATACGCCACTGATCAGCAGTGGCATGGCGACGTTTTCCACCGCAGTGAACTCGGGCAGCAAGTGATGGAACTGGTAGATGAAACCCAATGCCTGATTACGCAATCGTCCGCGCTCCTGATCACTGAGCCGACTCATGGGTTTGCCCACGACATCGACCTCGCCCGCACTCGGCACATCCAAGCCACCAAGCAGATGCAGCAAGGTTGATTTGCCAGCACCGGATGCACCGACGATGGCCACGGTCTCACCGCGCCTTACCTGCATATCAATGTCGGCAAAGACCGGCGTCCGCAGGTCGCCTTCGGCGTAGGTCTTGGCGAGTCCGCGACAACTCAGAACGATGGCATCAGTCATTTCCGGCTTACTCATAGCGAAGTGCCGCCGCCGGTTCGGTACGTGCGGCGCGCCAAGCGGGATACAGCGTGGCGAGCATGCTCATGCACAGCGCCACCAGGGTGATCTGCAGGACATCCCATTGGCGCAGTTCGGTCGGCACACCGGTGATGTAGTAGACATCGGCAGGCATCAACTCGGTGCCCAGCAAACTTTCGATTGCCTTGACCACCCATTGCAGATTCAAGGTCAGGCTCACGCCGCCAATCAAACCCAGGATCACGCCGACCACACCAATCAAACTCCCCTGCACCACGAATACCGCCATGATGGAGCGCGGCGACATGCCCAAAGTGCGAAGAATGGCGATGTCGGCCTGCTTGTCGGTGACCAGCATCACCAGCGATGACACCAGATTGAAGGCCGCCACACCAATGATCAGCGACAGGATGATGAACATCACGGTCTTTTCCATGCGGATCGCGCGGAAGAAGTTGGCATGGTCGGCACTCCAGTCGCGGATGCGATAGAAACTGCCCAGATGGTCGGACAGGTCACGCGCCACCTTCCAGCCATCAAACATGTCGCGCAACTTGAGCCGCACGCCGGTGACGCCCTCGCCCATGCGCAGCAGACGCTGACCATCACCGATGTGGATCACCGCCAACTGCCGGTCGTACTCCTGCATGCCTGCGGTGAACAGGCCGACCACCGTAAAGCGCTTCATCTGCGGCATCACCCCAACCGGTGTGCTGCGGAACTCGGGCACGAACACCGTGACTTGATCGCCCACATCCACGCCCAGCCAAAGCGCCAACTCCGATCCGAGCAGGATGTTGAATGCACCCGGCTGCAGCGCACCGAACTCGCCCTTGACCATCTTGGCGTTCAACTCCGACACCTCGGGCTCCTGCGCCGGATCGATACCGCGCAGCAAGGCACCTTGGGTACGACCGCCTTGCAACATGGCCTCGCGCTCGATGTAGGGTGCCGCGCCGATCACACGCGGGTCTTTTCGTGCCGACTCGACGGCCACCGACCAGTCCGCCATCGGCTGCCCGGCACCGCTGATGGTCGCGTGCGCCACCATGCCGAGAATGCGTTGCCGCAACTCTCCTTCAAAGCCGTTCATCACCGAAATCACTGTGATCAAGGCGGTGACGCCGATGGCAATGCCCAGCATCGAAGCCAGCGAGATGAAGCTGATGAAGTGGTTGCGCCGTTTGGCGCGGGTGTAGCGCAGGCCAATCGCCAGCTCGATGGGACGAAACACGTTCACCTCAGGAAAGGGGAATCTAAGTCAGGGCGATGCGTTTGCAACCACAGTCGCAATCGTCGCCGCTCACCCGTCGACAGCGTATCAGGCGCACCACACCATCGCCGGCGACGACCTGACTCGCGGAACGCCAAGACCACCAGCGGCCCGCGAAGTTGCAGGGCGTCAACCTCGACCCCAACCGGGTCCACGGTACGCTGGATGTGGGGGTCAAGTGATCGACGCGGCGTCCAGAGTGCGCGCCCATCCTCATGCAGCAGCAGCCATCCACGCACCTGGCGATGCAAGCCCCACAAACTCAGCGACAACAACAGAGGGATCAAGCCAAACGCCTCGTTTGGCACCGATGAGCGCCAGATCGCGAGAGCAGCGCCCAATGCGAGGCCGCATAGCGCAAACTGCAACCACCGCGACGGACGCAGCTCAAGCTGGAGGGAGGTCGACGATGACATCGACGATACCCGCGATCTGCGGGTCCGAAGGACGTTCGCGACCGATGAACCAGCGCCACAGCGCGTCATCCTCACAAACCAGAAGCGCCTCAAATGCGGCCAGATCGAAGCGCTCCGGTGCCGTGCTGGCCAGGTCGAGATAACGCCCGAACAACTGATCCAGCTCGCGCATGCCACGCCGCGAACGCCAGCGCAGTCGACTGAGTTCGGCGACCGAAAGACTCACAGGACATACACCAACAGAACACCCCACATCGCCCAAAGCGTGAGTCCGCCCAAGACATACACGGCAAACCGGTGCATCACCTTGTTGTAGCTGCAGTGAATGCCGCTGTGCGCAATCCTCAGCACCACAAAGGTCCACGCCAGCCACCACAGCAGCGGACTGTTGACCGCATGTAACTGCGCGAACAGCAAGGCCGCGTAGAACAGCACAGGCAGCTCGAACAGATTGCGGAAGTTGTCGGCAGCCCGCGTATCGGCAAGACGCGAATACATCTGCGCCGAACTGGCGACCGACTGCGGATGAATGCGGTTTTGCCGCATCTGCGAGAGTCGTTCCACGTACATCCGCAGCCACACAACAAGCGTCAAACCCACCATCGCCAGCATCGGCCAGATCCACTGACTAGGCATTGATCCCTCTCCAGATACGACAACGGCCTGCCGTCGAATGACGACAGGCCGCCGGAAAAGCTCATATTACAGACCGCGACGTTGAACCATCAGCTTCTTGATCTCGGCAATCGCCTTGGCAGGATTCAAACCCTTCGGACAAGTGCGTGCGCAGTTCATGATGGTGTGGCAGCGATACAGACGGAATGGATCTTCCAGATCGTCGAGACGCGCGCCGGTGTCTTCATCGCGCGAATCGATGATCCAGCGATAGGCCTGCAGCAGGATCGCCGGGCCAAGATAACGCTCGCCATTCCACCAGTAGCTCGGACAAGACGTCGAGCAGCAGGCGCACAGAATGCACTCGTACAGTCCATCCAGCTTGGCGCGGTCTTCCTTCGACTGCAGTCGCTCACGATCCGGCGGCGGCGCGCTCTGGGTTCGCAACCACGGCCGAATCGAGGCGTATTGCGCGTAGAAGTGGGTCAAGTCAGGCACCAGATCCTTGATCACCGGCATGTGCGGCAGCGGGTAGATCGGCACTTCCTTGCCACCATCACAATCGCAAATCGCCTTGGTGCAGGCCAGTGTGTTGGTGCCGTCGATATTCATCGCGCACGAACCGCAGATGCCCTCGCGACAGGAGCGACGGAAGGTCAGTGTGGGATCGACCTCGTTCTTGATCTTGATGAGGGCGTCCAACACCATCGGACCGCACGCGTCCAGATCGAGATCGTAGGTGTCGACCCGCGGGTTGGCGTCATCATCCGGGCTCCAGCGATAGACCTTGAAGGTCCGCACGTTCTTCGCCCCCGCGGGCGCAGGGAAATGCTTGCCCTTGGTGACCTGGGAGTTTTTCGGCAACTTGAATTCAGCCATGGTTTCAGTCCGCAATCGGGTATCGACTAGGGTTTTCGCCAACTCACACCACGAGCTGGCAACCTGCGCATCAGTAGGTTCGCGCCTTCGGTGGCACGGGCTCGATCTCGTCGCTCAGCGTGTACATATGCACAGGCCGGTAGTCGAGGGTCGTATTGCCCTTGTCATCGACCCAGCACAGGGTGTGCTTGTGCCAGTTGACATCGTCGCGATTCGGGAAGTCTTCGTGCGCGTGCGCACCGCGAGACTCCTTGCGGTTCTCGGCGGATACCATCGTCGCCACGGCTTGACCCAACAGGTTCTGCAACTCCAGCGTTTCGATCAGGTCGGAGTTCCAGACCAGCGAGCGGTCCTGAATACCCACATCCTGGAAGCTGTCGTAGACCTTGCGGATCTTCTCCACGCCCTGCGCCAGCGTGGCGCTCGTGCGGAAAACCGCCGCATCGGCCTGCATGGTGCGTTGCATATCCATACGGATGCTCGCCGTGGGCAACGAACCCTTGGCATTGCGGATCTTGTCGAGATTGGCCAAGGCCTTGTCACAGGCGGACGCAGGCAGTGCCTTGTGTGACGCGCTGGGCTTGATGGTTTCGGCACAGCGATTGGCAACCGCGCGACCAAACACCACCAGATCCAGCAACGAGTTGGACCCCAGACGATTGGCACCGTGGACGGACACACACGCCGCTTCACCAATGGCATACAGGCCGGGCACCACGGTATCCGGGTTGCCATTCTTCAGTGTCACCACTTCACCGTGGTAGTTGGTCTGCAAACCGCCCATGTTGTAGTGAACCGTCGGCAGCACCGGGATCGGCTGCTTGGTGACATCGACACCGGCAAAAATCTTCGCCGTTTCGGCAATGCCCGGCAGCTTCTCGTGAATCACTTCCGGGCCGAGGTGCATGAGATTCAGATGGATATGATCCGCCCCCGAGCCGACACCGCGACCTTCACGGATCTCGATGGTCATCGAGCGACTGACCACGTCGCGCGAAGCCAAATCCTTGGCGTTCGGCGCATAGCGCTCCATGAAGCGCTCGCCCTTCGAATTGGTAAGGTAGCCACCTTCGCCACGCACGCCCTCGGTGATCAGGCAGCCCGCGCCGTAGACACCCGTCGGGTGAAACTGCACGAACTCCATGTCCTGCAGGGGCAGCCCGGCACGCAGGGCCATGCCACCGCCATCGCCAGTGCACGTATGCGCGGAGGTTGCCGAGAAATAAGCGCGCCCGTAACCACCGGTCGCCAACACGACACCTTGCGCACGGAACAGATGCAGATCGCCGGTGGCCATTTCCAACGCCAGCACGCCGCGACAGGCACCCTCGTCGTCCATGATCAGATCGAGCGCGAAAAACTCGATGTAGAAGCGTGCGTCATGCGCCAGCGATTGCTGATACAGCGTGTGCAGGATCGCATGACCGGTACGGTCAGCCGCAGCGCAGGTGCGTTGCGCGGTGCCCTTGCCGTAATGCGTGGTCATGCCGCCAAACGGACGCTGGTAGATCTTGCCGTCTTCGGTGCGCGAAAACGGCACGCCGTAATGCTCCAACTCGATGATGGCCGGAATCGCTTCACGGCACATGTACTCGATGGCGTCCTGATCGCCGAGCCAGTCCGAACCTTTGATGGTGTCGTAGAAATGGAAACGCCAGTCGTCCTCACCCATGTTGCCCAGCGCGGCGGAGATGCCGCCTTGGGCCGCGACGGTGTGCGATCGGGTGGGAAACACCTTGGTCAGACAGGCGGTCTTGAGTCCCTTCTGTGCAAGACCAAACGTGGCACGCAATCCCGCGCCCCCCGCGCCAACAACCACCATGTCGTACTTGTGTTCAATGATCTTGTAAGCAGACGTCATGGCGACCTCAGGCAGCGAAAAGAATGCGGCCGATCGCCAGCAGCGAGATCAGCGCACCCAAAGAACAACAGAAAAGCGTCAGGATCTGCGCAATGACGCCCAAGCCGTGGTGATGCACGTAATCTTCGATCACCACCTGCAAACCAAGTCGCGAGTGCCAGAACAGCGCCATCAGGAAAGACAGCAGCAGGATGGCGTGAACTGGGTTAGACAGCGTGGCGCGAACCGTGGCGTAGTCAGCCGGAATCAAGGTCACCAACAACCACAAGAGCCACGGCGTGAGGCCAGCCAGAATGACCGCGCTGATCCGCTGCAGGATGAAATGCTCGGTGCCATGCCGAGCCGAGCCGTGCCCGCGCACGCGCGCCAGCGGGTCACGCAGATCGGACTTCAACGAACTCATGCCGCACCTCCCGCACTGAAGCCGAGGAACCAGAGCAAGGCCGTGCAGATCGTGGTCAACCCGATCACAATCCATCCACCTCGATACAGGCCAGCCATGCTGAAACCGTGACCCAAGTCCCAAGCCAAATGCCGCAGGCCGTTGAAGAGGTGGTACATCAGCGAGAACGACACGCCCGCCCAGATCACCTTGCCGACGATCGAGCTGGCATAGGCGGAGAAGAACGCATACGCGTCGGGCCCCAATGACACGGCAGCCAGCCAGGCGGTTAGAAAAAAAGCACCGACCGACAGCACCACGCCGGTAATGCGGTGCAGGATCGACATGACCGACGTGATTTGAGGCCGGTAATACGGCCCGATCATGAACGGCGACAGCGGACGCTCGCGCTGAGACATGGACACACTCTCATGAGTAGAAACACACGGACTGACGTTCCGCCCTACCCGACACGCGCAACGGCTCAAAAATCGATACAGCGACCGTTTTTTTCCCAATCGCCGTAGCGAGTGGGTTCCAACCCGGGACGACCACCCACTTCACGCGGAAGCGAGGCTTCACGTGGTGTGTTCTCAAGCGGTTCCTGCGGCACTGCACAGGAGGCTTCGGCGGGCTCGGGGGCTGGCTGCACTTGGCCTATCATGGCGGGACTGAACCGCTCGAAGGGTACTCTTTCGACGTAAGTGTCGCAAGCAAAACCATGGTCGAAGCACATGTACGAAACCGCGTCAGATGGCCTTTTCCAGCCGATTTCTAACACCTCCATCCTGCGTATCGAGGGCAAGGACGCCATCGACTTTGCCCAGTCACAGTTCTCCAACGACGTCCGCGCGCTTGCGCTGAACGAGTGGCAGTGGAATGCGTGGCTTAATGCCAAGGGGCGCGTGCTTGCGCTGTTCATGCTGCTGCGCAGCGGCGAGCAGGAACTGCTTCTGGTCAGTGCCGACATGCCCGCCACGCAGTTGGTTGAAGCCCTTTCGCGGATGGTGTTTCGCCGCAAGGCCATTCTGACGGTCACGGAAGACATCTGCTTTCAGGGGGGCTTTGCTGATGACCCGGCACCCGGTACGTCGTTTTGGTTCGGCGCCGCAGAAGGACCGAGTCAATGGCGTGGAAAAATGGACGACGCCAGTGGTCGCATCTGGCGTATCGGCCCGCCTCCGACCAACATCACGCCAAATGAAGGCTTCCAGTTGGCGTGGCGCATTGCCGACCTGCGCCGTGGCCTGGCGCACTTGCCGCCACAGGGAAGCGATCTCACCGCGCACCAGTTGGGATTGGATCGATTGCCGGCGCTGAGCCTGTCCAAAGGATGCTATCCCGGTCAGGAGATCGTCGCGAGGACGCACTATCTGGGCAAAGCCCATCGCCGAATCGCGAGACTATGCGCGTCGTCCCCTTTGCAGGACGGCGCCAAGCTGATGGTGGAGGGGCGCGAAGTCGCGACCCTCCTGAACGCGATCCAGATCGACCAGAACACCTGGGAGGCGTTGGCTTCGCTACCCGCCGAAGATGATACGTTGCAGACACACTCCCGATTGCACACAGCCGATGGCGCGTTGGTTGTGCGCCTGCCATTTGAGCAAGCCTGATCGCGGCGTCTTGATCGGAGCACAAGACACTGCGGCAGCGCACAATGGACCGATGACGGTCAATCTGTTATCACCTGCGGCTCAGCGGCCGTGGTTTGGGGCCATCGTTGCTGTCTGGTCATCGTTGAAACCAAATTGATTGAACGCAGAAGGTGGTCGTCGGGCTGTCCGCATAATCGCCTGATCAAGTTCAGCCGTCCTCAGGGGGGACCGCATGTTTTCTTCCAAATGCCCGCGCTTTGTCGCTGGCAAGCTAAGCGGTCTCTTGACCGCACTGATGCTGTTCGCGCTCCCGTTGCAGGCGGCCAATTACACGCTGACCGTCGAGCCCACCTACACGCCCGAACGGGCCGCAGAGGTCTATCAACCTCTGCTCGACTATTTACAGCAGACCACTGGCCATCAGTTCACCCTGATCGCGCCGCGCAACCATCATTTCTTCTGGCGCGACCTCAGGCAGAACATCGCCACCGACTTCGTCTTTGAAGAAGCACAGTTCGTCGATTACCGCGTGCAGCGCTTCCAATTTGTGCCAATCGCTCGAACCGTCGAAGACAGCCGCTATTCATTGATCGCCTTGCCTGAAGTCGCCGAGCAGGGGCTGGATGGCCTGATCGGCCGACGCGTCATCTGCATGCCTTCACCCAGCCTCGGCTTTGCAATGCTGGCAGACCTGTTCACCAACCCCGTGGCGCAACCGGACATCCGGTCCGAGGCTGCGTCATGGCGCGATGGGGTCGAAATGATCTTTGGTGACGAGGCGGACGCTGCCATGGTGCCGCGCTACATCGCAGATCTGTATCCCAATCTGGTCGAAGTAGCGCAGAGTCGGACCTTGCCGGGCCCTGCCGTCAGTGCTTCGGCTGGCGTACCCGAGGCCGACCGTGATGCCGTTCGGGACGCTCTGCTCAAGCTTCACGAAAGTTCAGCCGCCTCACAGGTCTTGGCCGAACTTGGCGTCAGCGGTTTCAAAGCGACCAATGCGGCTGAATATGCGGGAGATGAGGCGATCCTCAAAGGTTTCTTCGGCTACCAATGATGACCGCTGTCGGTGAGGCGGCCCCGCCTCGTACGCACGTCAACGCACGGTGGGCGGCTCCGAGAACGCGGCCGCCATTTCGCGATAAACCTCTCGCTGACGTTCGCCCTTCGGTGCCGGGACGTGTACTTCCAAGATGACGATCTGATCACCCGCGACGCCGCCGCTGCTGGTTGAAGGCAGGCCGCGCTCGCGCAAGCGCAGCCGCTTGCCGGTATCGCTGTCCGGTGGAATCCGCAGGTCAACCGTCCCCGCCAACGTCGGCACGCTGACGGTTCCCCCCAAGGCGGCTTGCCACGGCATCACGGCAAGACGGTGCGTGATGGTCTGACCGTCCACCTCGAACTTCGGATGGGGGCGATACACCACCTCCAGCAAGAGATCGCGCCCATGTCCTCCCTGACCAGCAAGGCGTATCTGCTGTCCGCTTTGCACGCCAGCGGGAATCTTCACTTCCAGCGTGCGACCGTCCACTTCAATGCGCTGTTTGCCGCCAGAGAAGACCACTTCCAGATCAAGTTCCAATTTGGCACGACGCTCGGTTTTCGGCGGCGGCGGTGCGCCTCGTCCGGGGCGGGCGCGTTGCCCACCAAACAGTGACTCGAAGAAATCGCTGAATCCGCCATTTCCGACGTTGTATTCGAAGCCACCTTGATCACCCCAACCCGGCGGTGGACGGAAGTCCTCGCCGCCACGATAGCCACCCGCCTTGAGCTGGTCATAGGCGTTGCGCTTGCCGTGGTCTTTGAGCACTTCGTAGGCTTCATTGACGGCCTTGAATTTTTCTTCCGCGCCCGCCTCCTTGCTGACATCCGGATGGTATTTGCGGGCCAGCCGACGATAGGCCGCCTTGATTTCGGCATCGCTGGCGGTGGGCTCAACGCCCAGTGTCTTGTAGTAATCCTTGAACTGCATGGCACTGCCCTTGAGCGGCACCGGCCGAGATCAGATCGCGGCCGGTGCGCGCGTTGCTTCAATTGGTGTTGATGGTGATGCGCCGCGGCGTGGTCTCGGGTTTCTTGGGGATGCTGATTTCCAGCACTCCGTGATTGCCTCGCGCCTCGATCGCATCCGGATTGGCGCTGTCAGGCAGCGCAAACCGACGGTAGAAGGTGCCACGCGAACGTTCGATACGCGAGTACTTTTCGCCCTCTTCGCGGGACTCGCTGGCTCGTTCACCGCGAATGGTGAGGATGCCCTTGTCCATGTGAATTTCGATCTGCTGCGGATCCACGCCGGGAATGTCGGCAAAAATCACGAAGCGTTGCGCCTCTTCCTTGATGTCCACGCGCGGCGTCCATTGGCTGGTCACGACATTGGACTGGTCGCCATCGGCCTCGCCGAAAAAGCGCTCGAAGGCCTGCTTCAACTCCGACTGCAGACCGTTCTGCAAGGCCCACGGATTTTGCGTGGTGCCGGGAAAGCGAGTGTTGCTCATAGTCGTTCTCCTGCGATACGCCACCACCACGGCGGCTTCTGGCAAGGAAAATGGTGATCCGACGGTGGCAATTTCAAGAGCGCCACGCGATACCGGATCCACTGTCGAACCGGGGTTCAGACAGCGGTCACCGTCACAGCGGGACCGAGCGACGATAGTCGCGTACCACAAACCCATGTGCATTCCGTGCGTCGGCCGGATGCGTTTCGACATCCACGCCAAGCCAGTCCTCGGCACGCCATGCGGGGAACCAGGCATCGGCATGGTCCACCACGGTATCGACGTGGCTCAGTACCATCCGCTGCGCCATCGGCAGCGTCATGGCATACACCTCGGCACCACCGATGATCATGAGTTCCTGCCCGGCCGCACACTGCAAGGCCGCATCCAGAGATCCCACCGCCTGCATGCCCGGGAATGGCGCGTGCGCCTGTCTGGTAAGCACCAGATTCAATCGCCCGGGCAAGGCCCGACCCAGCGATTCTGCGGTCTTGCGCCCCATCAGTACCGGTTTGCCCAAGGTCAGCGCCTTGAAGTGCTTCAAATCCGCCGGCAGCGACCATGGCAAGGCGTTCCTCACACCTATCGCGCGCTGGCGATCCAAGGCAGCGATCAGGGTAAGGCTGGCCTTCATCACACCGCCACCGGCGCCTTGATCGCCGGATGTGGGTGGTAATCGTCGATGCGAATGTCCTCGAAGCGGAACGCGAACACGTCACGCACTGCAGGATTGAGCCACAGCCTCGGCAGGCCCCGCACGTCGCGGCTCAACTGCTCGCGAGCCTGCTCAATGTGGTTGCTGTAGAGATGCGCATCGCCAAGCGTGTGGACGAAATCACCCACCTGCAGATCGCAGGCTTGCGCCACCAGATGGGTCAGCAAGGCATAGCTGGCGATGTTGAAGGGCACACCGAGAAAAATGTCCGCGCTGCGCTGATAGAGCTGACAGCTCAAGCGACCATTTGCCACGTAGAACTGGAACAGCGCGTGGCAGGGCATCAAGGCCATACGATCCAGTTCGCCCACATTCCACGCCGACACGATCAATCGCCGTGAGTCCGGATTGCGCTTGATTTCATCGATCACCCAGCGCAACTGGTCGATGTGGCGACCATCCGGCGCGATCCAGTCCCGCCACTGTTTGCCGTATACCGGACCCAGATTGCCGTCGGCATCGGCCCATTCGTCCCAGATGCTGACGCCATTCGCCTTCAGGTAAGCCGTGTTGGTGTCACCGGCGATGAACCACAGCAGCTCATGAATGATCGAGCGCAGGTGAAGTTTCTTGGTGGTCAGCAGCGGAAAGCCCTGCTGCAGATCAAAGCGCATCTGCCAGCCGAACACCGATCGCGTCCCGGTACCGGTACGATCCGATTTCTCGGCACCGTATTGCAACACGTGTTGCAGCAGATCCAGATAGGCCTTCATGAGGTCGATCCAGCAGGCGTCGCCAATGGCAGGGTTGGCGAACGATGCGACAGCAGCAACAAGCCCATCCCAACGAGGATCAGCGGTGCGCTCAACAACATCCCCATGGTCAACCAGTCGAACGCGATGAATCCAATATGCGCATCCGGCTCGCGCAGGAACTCCACCGCGAAACGGAAAATGCCGTACAGCAGGGCAAACATCCCAGACACCGCATAGCGCGGTCGTGGACGACGGGAAAACCACCACAGCAACAGGAACATCACCACACCTTCCAATGCTGCTTCATACAACTGGGTCGGGTGGCGAGCCAAACCATCCAGCGCACCACTGGCCTGCATTTCCCGCAGCACATCGATGGAATAGTTGTGCGGCAACGCATTGGGAAAGATCATCGCCCAAGGCACATCGCTGATCCGACCCCACAACTCGCCGCCAACGAAATTCCCCAGTCGAACCGAAAGCAATCCTGTAGGAATCAATGGCGCCACGAAATCCAGAGTATCGAATACCTGCAGGCGATGTTTGCGTGACCACCACAGCGTCGCCAGCATCACGCCGATCAATCCGCCATGGAAACTCATGCCGCCTTCCCAGACCCGGAAGAACGACAGCGGGTCTGCGATCAACTTGGCATAGCCATAGAACAGCATGTAGCCGATGCGGCCGCCCGCCACGACCCCGATCATGCCGTAGAACATCAGATCCGAAAACGCCTGTTCACTGACTGGCAGACGCCCGGCACGCAGGCGTCGCGTACCCAACCAGTACGCCAATGCGAAGGCAACCAGATAGGTCAAACCATACCAGTGGATCGCCAAGGGGCCGAGATGAATCGCGACCGGGTCGATGTCGTGCAGGTAATGCATGGGATCAGGCAGGCAGGACGCGGCCGATGTACCCCTTCAGGTAATCGGTTTCCGGAATGGCGGCATGTACCGGGTGGTCGGCCGCCTGCTGCAACTGGCAGAGCACCTGCACCTGTCGATCCAGATGCCGTGCGCCGGTCTGGATTGCCTCCAGCAAGGCAGCGCGCCCCATGTGATGGCTGCAGCTCGCGCTGACCAGAATGCCGTCACGGGCCAATACCTGCATCGCCATCTCGTTGATCCGACGATAGGCCAGCGCGCCCTCCTTGAAATCCTTGCGACGTTTGATGAAGGCGGGCGGGTCAAGAATCACGACATCCCAATGACGCTTTTCCGCGCGCGCCTCACGCAGGAACTCGAAGGCATCGGCACGAATCGCATGCACGCACCCGGCAAATCCGTTCAGGCCGGCATTAGCCTCAATCTGCGCCACCGCGGACGCTGAGGCGTCGACACAGGTCACGTCTTCGGCACCAAACCCTGCGGCACGGATGCCCCAAGCGCCGACGTAACTGAACAGGTCAAGCACCTTGGCATTCTTGACCCAAGGTTGCAGGCGATCGCGATTGTCGTGCTGGTCATAAAACCAACCCGTCTTCTGACCATGCAGTACGTCCAGCTCAAAGACCAATCCGCCTTCCTTGACCCGAACGCGTTCCGGCACCGTTCCAAAAGCAACTTCGACCTGCTCCGGCAAGCCTTCCAATGCACGCGCAGAACTGTCGTTCTTCCAGACCAGCGCGGAAGGCTTGAGAACCTTTTCGATGGCTGCCTGCACTTCCTCGCGCACCGCCTGCATACCCGCCGTATTCAATTGCGCGACCACGATGTCATCGAAGCGGTCGATGATCAGACCCGGCAATCCATCGGTCTCGCCGAACACCAGACGGTAGAACGGCTCAGTGCGCAAACGCTCACGCAGCGACAGCGCCACGTTCAATCGGTGCGTAATCAGCGAGCGATCCAGTGGCTTGCCGCCGCGATCTACCAGTCGCCCGCAAATCAAGGTGGAAGGATTGGCATAGCCCGTTCCAAGCGGCTTTCCACTGGCGTCCAGAATCCACACTGGCCCACCCACCGGAAACTCGGGAAGCGGCGACTTGGCGGTATCCACTTCGTTGCTGAACACCCAAAGATGTCCCGCTCGCAAGCGCTTGTCTTCACCGCGCTTGAGATACAGGGCGGGATATTCGGGACCACTCATGAGGCTTCCTTTTTGCGTGCCTGTTTGCGGCGCGCCACCATGTTCAGCATTTCCACCATGGCCGAAAAGGCCATGGCGAAATACAGATAGGCACGCGGAATGTGAAACTCGAGACCATCCGCGATCAGTGCCATACCGACCAGGATGAGGAACGACAGCGCCAGCATCTTGACCGTCGGATGGCGATCGATGAACTCACCGATGGGATCGCTGGCGAAAATCATCACCCCAACGGCAATGATGATGGCCGCGGCCATCACCGGGATATTGTCGACCATACCCACCGCCGTGATGACCGAGTCGAGCGAAAACACGATGTCGATGATCGCGATCTGCGCAATCACCATACCGAACACCGCGGAGGGCTTACTCCCGGCCGAATCGCCTTCTTCGGCACCTTCGACCGCATCATGGATTTCCATAGTGCCCTTGATCAGCAGGAACAACCCACCGCCAATCAGGACCAGATCGCGGATCGAAAACTCCTGTCCGAACAGGCTGAACAGCGAGGCCTGCATGCGCGCCAGAAATACCAGCGAAACCAGCAGCATGATGCGCGTGACACAGGCCAGGGCGAGCCCAAACTTGCGCGCCCAAGGACGCTTTTCAGGCGGCAACTTGCTGACGGCAATCGACACAAAAACGAGATTGTCGATGCCCAGCACAATCTCCAGCGTGGAGAGGGTCAGCAGCGCCAACCAGATCTCCGTATTGAATATCCAATCCAAGGTTTGATTCCCGCACGCAATCGTGAAGCAAGGCTTCACTCCAACCACCCGGCTGCTCAATTCAACAGCAGCAAACTCCAGCAAACCACCACATTCACCATCAGCATGAAAACCGCTGCCGAACCCATGTCCTTGGCGCGCCCCACCAGCTCATGACGCTCGGGTCCGAAGCGATCCACTGCCGCCTCCAGCGCCGAATTGAGCAATTCGCCCACCAGCACCAGCAGGACGCTGCCAATCATCAGCACGCGCTCGACGGCATCACCGCCGAACCACCAACCGGCGGGCACCATCACCACTGCGAGATAGACCTCCAGGCGAAACGACGACTCCACCCGCCACGCCGCCCGCAGCCCCAGCATGGACCAGCGCATCGCCCGAAGTACCCCACCCGGACCGCGCGGAATCGCACTGCCACTGCTATCTGCCATGCCTGCACTATCTCGTTGGGATGCAAGAATCCGGTGCCCTTCGGCACGCTCGAACGGGCCTTCACGCAACGACCGGACACCGTCCAGCAAGTCGACGAAGGCTTGACCTCAAGCCCGTATGATGCCCGACCGGGCGATGCTCACCAACAGGCAAGCTGACTTCTTGTTGCCCCAAGGTCCGTATCTGCCACACGGGAATGCCGGTCACAACGGGCTGAAAGCCGCGTCCGGGCATGTTCCGAAGCCAGCCAACCGCCAACGGGAGATCGACACATGTTTGATGCACAAAGACTGCTGGGGCAGATGCTGGGCAGCGGTATGGACGGCTTGCTGGGTGGCGGCCAGGGCAAAAAGCGAAGGCGTGGCGACTCCTTGCTAGGCGGCCTGTCCACTGGCACCAAAGCGCAACTGGGCCTGGGCATCGTGGGCATCGCGATGGCCGCATTCGAACACTATCAACAACAGTCCAAAGCCAGCGCACCGGTCACGCCGTCTGCAGTGGTCCCGCCGCCGCCACCGATGGCGCCGCCGGTGATTCCCGTGCCTCCAACTTCACCACCACCGCACATGCCCACAGTCGATGCGAACAGCCTGCCTCCCGAACAGGCCGCAGCACTGATCATGGTGCGCAGCATGATCGCCGCTGCGGCGGCTGATGGCCTGATCGACGGTGACGAGCGCGAGCGCATTCTCCAGCACGCTCGGCAGGCGGGATTCGATGCCGACGATCAGGCAGTCCTGGACGCGGAACTCTCGCGTCCACTGTCGATCCCCGAACTGGCCGGACAGACTCGACCGGAGCAGGCCATTGAGGTCTATGCGGCGGCCATGCTGTCCATGGATGTCGACACCGACAAGGAACGCGCCTGGCTGCAGCGCCTGGGCGATGCGTTGAACTTGACTGCACAACAGCGTCAACAGATCGAACAACACATGTCGGGCCAAAGCACCGAATCCTGATTTCACTCTCACTGCGGAGCAAGCGATGAGCACTTGGTATCTCAGTTACAACGGACAGCAAACCGGCCCCTTCGATCTCGCCACCGCCGCCGCGCAGGCCAAGGCCAACCCGGAAGGCTACTGCTGGCGAGCGGGCATGAGCGAGTGGCTACCGATACGCGCCTGTGCAGAACTGCAAGGCGGCGCACTGCCCGTTCCGGTACCGCCACCGGCTGCTGCAGGGCGCGGCGCTGATGTGATCGACTACCGCATCTATGGCGAGGACATGCAGTTCGTCGAAATCGAACTGGATCCCGGCGAAAGCGCCGTCGCGGAAGCGGGCGCATTGATGTTCAAGGAATCGGTCGTGCAGATGGAGACCGTTTTCGGCGATGGCAGTCACAGCGGCCAGGGCGGCGGCTTCATGGACAAGCTGCTCGGCGCGGGCAAACGCATCATCACCGGCGAGAGTCTGTTTATCACGATGTTCTCGCATGCCGGCAGCAGCGGAAAAGCCAAGGTCGCGTTTGCAGCGCCCTACCCAGGCACCATCATTCCACTCAGCCTCAACAACTATCGTGGGCGCATCATCTGTCAGAAGGACAGCTTTCTCTGCGCAGCGCGCGGCGTGACCATGGGCATCTTCTTCCAGAAGAAGGTGATGACCGCACTGTTCGGTGGTGAGGGCTTCATCATGCAGAAGCTGGAGGGCGATGGCATGGTCTTCATGCACGCCGGCGGCACCGTAATCGAACGCGAACTCAAGGCAGGCGAGCGACTGGATGTCGACACCGGATGCGTGGTGGCACTCACCGACAGCGTCGGTTTCGACGTCAAGCCAGTGGGCGGCATCAAGTCCATGCTGTTCGGCGGCGAAGGCGTGTTCCTTGCCGAACTGACTGGCCCCGGCCATGTCTGGCTGCAATCGCTGCCGTTCTCGCGCATGGCAGGACGGATGATGGCTGCGGCCTACCAGAAGGGCGGCAGCCGCGACGAAGGCTCGGTGCTGGGCGGCCTCGGCAATATTCTTTCGGGAGACCGTGGCTTCTGATTGCGCCGATTCCTGCGGTCGGTCGGTGGACCGGCCGCAGGAATCCAACCGAATGTCGAGAGGGCATGCCTGGCCACTTCATCTCGCTTGGTCGCGATGCGTTCCCGCGACCGGAGACAAGGACAGGCACTTTGCGCGCCAATCTACCCGCAAACCGTCGGCGGCTCGCTGTGCCAGCGCTTTCTCAACACCCTGCCAAGCCTCAGTCAACTTCCGACTCGGCCAGTTCCGGTACATCAGCGGTGCTAGCGGCAACCTGAAGCTTGCCATCACGGACCGCCACACTCACCCGACCACCATCAACCAGTGCGCCAAACAACAGTTCGTCGGCCAATGGGCGTTTGACCTGATCCTGGATCACCCGCGCCATCGGGCGCGCGCCCATCTGCGGATCAAATCCGTTCTGTGCCAGCCACTGTCGTGCCTCCGGTTCGACGCTCAGAGTGACGTGTTTCTCCTGCAGTTGCGCCTCCAGTTCGATGATGAACTTGTCGACCACGCGCAGAATGTGGTCGAAGTCCAAGCCGCCGAATTGCACCACCGCATCGAGGCGGTTGCGGAACTCGGGTGTGAAACTCTTGCGGATGACTTCCATCGCGTCGGTTGCGTGGTTCTGCTCAACAAAACCGATGGTTCGCCGCGCCGCCTGCGCCGCACCGGCATTGGTGGTCATCACCAGAATGACATTCCGGAAGTTCGCTTCACGTCCGTTGGTATCGGTCAGCGTGCCGCGATCCATAACCTGCAGCAGTATGTTGAACACGTCGGGATGCGCCTTTTCGATCTCGTCCAGCAACAGCACGCAGTGCGGTGTCTTGACGATCTTTTCGGTCAGCAAACCGCCCTGATCAAAGCCGACATAACCCGGAGGCGCGCCGATCAGACGGCTGACCGAATGCGCTTCCATGTATTCAGACATGTCGAAACGCACCAACTCGATGCCCAACTGCATCGCCAGCTGGCGTGTCACCTCGGTCTTGCCGACGCCGGTCGGACCGGCAAACAGGAAGCTGCCGATGGGCTTGTCGGGATTCGCCAAACCTGATCGCGCCATCTTGATCGCCGAGGTCAACATGTCGATGGCCTGATCCTGGCCGAACACGACCATTTTCAGATTGCGGTCCAGATTGCGCAGCACATCGCGATCCGAGGCCGATACCTGCTTGGCCGGAATGCGTGCCATGCGCGCCACGATCAATTCGATTTCCGCCACATCGATCAGCGACTTGCGCTGCTCGCTCGGCAACAAGCGCTGGCGCGCACCGGCCTCGTCGATGACGTCGATGGCCTTGTCCGGCAACAGGCGATCGCCAATATGTTTGACGGACAAATCCACCGCTGCCTGCAGCGCGTCGCTGGCGTACTCGACGTGATGGTGCTCCTCGAATCGGGTCTTCAAGCCGTTGAGAATGGCCACCGCTTCGGCGACCGAAGGTTCCGTCACGTCGATCTTCTGGAAGCGCCGTGCCAAGGCGCGATCCTTCTCGAACACGCCACGGTATTCCTGGAATGTCGTCGAACCGATGCAGCGCAGTTCGCCCGAGGCCAGCACCGGCTTGATCAGATTCGACGCATCCATCGTGCCACCGCTGGCCGAGCCAGCCCCGATGATGGTGTGGATCTCGTCGATGAACAGGATGGCGTGGGCTTCCTTCTTGAGCTGCGCGATCACTGCTTTCAGGCGCTTTTCGAAGTCACCGCGATATTTGGTGCCCGCCACCAGTGCACCGAGATCCAGCGCGTAGATGGTCGATTCGGCCAGCACCTCCGGCACCTCGCCATCCACAATGCGCTTGGCCAAGCCTTCGGCCAGGGCGGTCTTGCCGACGCCGGCTTCACCGACCAGCAGCGGGTTGTTCTTGCGCCGACGACACAGCACCTGGATGGTGCGTTCGATTTCCTCAGCGCGACCGATCAGCGGATCGATCTTTCCCTGACGCGCCAGTTCGTTGAGATTGGCAGCGTACTCGGCCAGTGGATTGGCCTTGGGCTCCTCGCCTTCTGCGTCTTTGCCCTGCTCCGATTCGGCCGCCTTGGGCGCGGGATCGTTGCCGAGCTTGGCGACACCGTGCGAAATGAAATTGACCACGTCGAGCCGCGTGATCTCCTGTTGCCCCAGGAAATACACCGCGTGACTGTCCTTCTCGCCGAAGATCGCCACCAGCACATTCGCGCCGGTCACTTCCTTTCGACCCGAGGACTGCACGTGATAGACCGCACGCTGCAGAACCCGCTGGAAGCCCAGAGTCGGCTGGGTGTCGCGGGTATCGTCCGGCGCCAGCACCGGCACGGTCTCGCTGATGATGCTGCGCAACTCGTCGGTCAGGCGAGCCAGATCCGCGCCACAGGCGCGCAGCACCCCTGCCGCCGAAGGATTTTCCAGCAGGGTGAGTAGCAGATGCTCCACCGTCATGAACTCATGACGCGCCTCGCGGGCCTGCTTGTAGCAGTGGCCGATGCTGAACTCGAGATCTTTGCTGAACATGGGTTTTCCTTGCTGACGCCCTGCCTCGCGGCTCAGGCCTTTTCCATACTGCACATCAACGGGTGTTGATGCTCGCGTGAATAGTCGTTGACGAGCTGGACCTTGGTTTCGGCCACTTCACGGGTGTAGATCCCGCAGAGACCCTTGCCGCGTGTATGCACTTGCATCATCACCTGAGTGGCGCGCTCATGATCCATGGCAAAAAAGATCTTGAGCACACCCACCACAAAATCCATCGGGGTGAAATCGTCGTTCAACAGCAACACCTGCCACATTGGCGGCGGGCCGACGCGAGTCTTTACCGGCTCCAGCACCAGACTGTGAGAGGTGTGTCCGGCCGCATCGGCACTGTCCTCATCGCCGCCGTAGCGCGGCACCTTGGTTTGAATTGGGTCATGGATCGTGAAATGCATGAGCGCTATATGAAACCTGCGCGCCCGACTTGCAAGGGGTCGGTGCCATATTTCGTGCGGTCGCCTTCTTGGGTGCCGTTTGCGCGTGCTGTAACCTTCACGACTGGTTAATTCGGCGATGCCCTGTGCCCAAGTCCACGCCCCACTTCAATCCCGACATCACGGTCGCCACGGTGCTGGTGCAGGAAGGGCTCTTCCTGCTGGTCGAGGAAAACGTGCGCGGGCGACGGGTGCTCAACCAACCCGCAGGGCACCTGGAGCCCAACGAGAGCCTGCTTGATGCGGCGGTTCGCGAGGTGCGCGAGGAAACCGCCTGGGACGTTCGCCTGCAGCACTTCATCGGCACCTATCGCTGGGTCGCCAAAGAAACCGGCAAGACCTATCTGCGCTTCGGCTTTGCCGCCGAAGCCCTGCGACACTGGCCAGATTGCCCACTCGATGAGGGCATCGAACGTGCACTGTGGCTGAGCCTGGATGACATTCGCGCTCAGCGTGAGCGTTTGCGCAGTCCGCTGGTGCTGGCGCTGATTGAAGACTACCTTGCCGGTCAGCGCTTCCCGCTGAGTTTGCTGCGGGAACTGGCATGAATCGAATCGGCGGAAAGGTCGTCGTCGGCATGTCCGGCGGTGTCGACTCTTCGGTGGCGGCTCTATTGCTGCAGCGGCAAGGCGTGCAGATCGAAGGCCTGTTCATGCAGAACTGGGAAGAAGACGAGCGCCTCGGTCCCTGTCGCGCCGAGACTGATCGCAAGGACGCGCTCGCCGTGTGCGGCAAGCTCGGCATCCGCTTCCACCACCGCAATTTCGCGGCGCAGTACTGGGACGGCGTCTTCACCCATTTTGTCGAGGAATACCGCGCCGGACGCACACCCAATCCGGACATCCTGTGCAATCGCGAAATCAAGTTCCGGACCTTTCTTGACCACGCACTGGCGCTTGGCGCCAACCGCATCGCGACCGGTCACTATGCACGCGTGCGGGAACAGGATGGGCGCTTCGAATTGTTGCGCGGCGTTGACGGCAACAAGGATCAGAGCTATTTCCTCTACACGCTGGGTCAGCAACAGCTGGCCTACACCCTCTTTCCAGTGGGTGAGCTGCCCAAACCGGAGGTTCGACGCTTGGCCCTAGAGGCAGCGCTTCCCACCCATGCCAAGAAGGACTCGACGGGCATCTGTTTCATTGGTGAGCGCGACTTTCGTGAATTTCTTGGCCACTATCTGCCTGCTCAGAGTGGCGACCTGGTGGACCCCAAGGGCGTCGTTCTTGGGCGCCATGCGGGTTCCTTCTTCTACACGCTGGGGCAACGTGAAGGACTCAATCTGGGCGGCGTGCGCGGACGCGCGCAGGCACCGTGGTTTGTCGTTGGCAAGGACGTTGCGCGCAACCGCGTGATTGTCGATCAGGGCCATGACAGCCCGTGGCTGCAATCGCGATGCTTGCTGACCGAGGCCGTCGACTGGGTGGCGGGCACGCCGCCTGCATCGCATTTTCACTGCACCGCCAAGACGCGTTACCGCCAGACCGATCAGGCCTGCGAGGTCCGGGTTCTGGACGACGGACGTCTGCATGTCGCGTTCGCCGAACCGCAGCGCGCGGTCACACCGGGGCAATCGCTTGTGCTCTACCAGCAAGAAGTCTGCTTGGGCGGCGCAGTGATTGACGCCACGGATGCACCATTGGATGAAGGCAGGGTGCGCCTGCCCGTGTGGCAAGCATGAGCCAAGCGGGGACCACTGCCATTCGGGATCGCACCATCGCACTGGCCGCGTTGCTGCAATCGGTCGCCGCTGTGCGTGCCATGGCCAACGATGGCAACGCTGCCGCCAGTTTGACTGAGACGCCTTTGCGGGCGGTGTTTCAGCGCGACGCGCAAAGCACGGAAGCGGTCTTCAATGGCCTGACTGGCCTTCGGTCGGGTCTGAAGCGATTGCTGGACCATCTCGATGGCGCCGAAGGGCGCGACAGCCAGGAACTGCGCATTGCCGCAACGGTGCTGCATATCGAGCGCAAATTGATCCGTCAGTCAGCGCTACTGACCCAGATCGGCAAAGGCGTCGATGACATTGCGCGGCAGCGCGAGCATTTCGGCATTCTGCATGCCACCGTGCTGGGTCGGCTTGGTGATCTCTACGCGGAAACCGTCAGTCAGCTCAAGCCGCGCGTGCTGGTGCAGGGCAATCCGTTGCACCTCTCGCAGCCGCAGGTGGTGGCGCAAATCCGCGCCCTGCTGCTCGCCGCCGTGCGCGCCGCCGTTTTGTGGCGTCAGTGCGGCGGCAGCTACTGGGACTTGTTGCTGCGTCGTCGTGCGCTGGCCGGGTGCGCGCGACGTCTGTTGGCGGATTTGCCTGGCGAGCCGAACGGATAGTCCACCGCGTTTGACTGTCGCCAAGCTCGTCATATGCCCGCGGTGGCAAGCGGCGCAAAAGTTACGGTATGGTTAAACCGCCGGGTCAGTCGCATGACACGACCTGATCAATGCTGCATTCCTGGCATGGATCGGGCGCGGCAAGGTCTCGCCCCCTCATTATTTCGCTCATTGAAGGTCCCACATGAACTCGACGGTTCGCCCGTTCCGCCGCCAGCATCTGGCCTTGGCCATCGCCCTCGCCCTGCCGTTTGCCGCCAGCGCGCAGGAATCCAGCACAGAAGCCACCCAACTCGACGACATCAAGGTCACCGCGCAGCG
>Ga0075163_10001756_pt1 | contig 29245 bp, 27 predicted proteins | sample JI1023141ADNA_FD_71478 | JGI IMG/M metagenome (GOLD analysis project Ga0075163, IMG submission 71478) | Wastewater effluent complex algal communities from Wisconsin, to seasonally profile nutrient transformation and Carbon sequestration -... | ecosystem: Engineered > WWTP > Effluent > Algae...
GCCGCCAGCCTGCCGCGCACGATGTTGTCCTCGGTCAGCAACGCCGCTGAGCACCGCACGCTGGTGCTCGCGCGCCAGGAGATGATGAGCTGGACACAGCTCCAGCTGGAGCGCGCGGTCGGGGCGGCAGGTGTGCGGCGCGGCGGGTGCGGTGTGCGACGCGGTGGCGGGGGCACCGGGCGACGAGACCTGCGATGGCACGGACGAGGACTGTGACGGTCCCATCGACGAAGGGGCGGGCGGCCGGCCCCTCCAGCGCGCCTGCCAGGCGCCGGACAATCAGGTCGGGATGGGCCAGTGCGCGGCGGGCGAGTCGCGGTGCGTTGATGGGGTGTGGGGCGTGTGTGTGGGTGAGGTGGTGGCCACCGACGAAGCCTGCGATGGCGTCGATCAGGACTGCGATGGACGCGTGGATGAAGGGCGCGTGCCCTGCTTCGACGGCCCCCCCGAACGCGCCGAGGTGGGCGCTTGCCGCCCAGGCCGCGCGGTCTGTGGGCCCGACGGTCCCGAGGCCTGCGTGGGTGCGATCGTGCCCGCCCCTGAAGTCTGCCCCGGGGTGGATGAGGACTGCGACGGCGAGGTGGACGAGGCGGAGCCGCCCACGCCCTGCACCGTGGGGGTGGGGGCCTGCCAGCGCGAAGGCATCCTGGTGTGTGGGCCCGACGGCCCGGTCTGCGATGCCGTCGCGGGCGACCCAACCCCCGAAATTTGCAATGAAATCGACGATGATTGCGATGGCGTCATCGATCCACCGCCGGTGTGCGACCTCTTTGCCACCTGCCGGGTCGCCCAGGCCGCGGGCCGCACGGAGAGCGGCGTCTACCGGCTGCGCCCCGGCCCCGACCTCAGCACCTGGACCGTGTGGTGCGATCAGGTCACCGATGGCGGCGGCTGGACGCTGGTGGCCTCCAGCCGTGGCCGTCCGCCGGGGGACGCCGCCGTGTCGGGCTTCGAGGATCTCCAGACTTTGAGCCCCGCCCGCGCCAACCCTGGGATCTGGGCGGGTTTGCGCGATGTGGATGTCCGCTTCGATGTGCGCTTCGCCTGCCGGGCGGGGCGCGATCCCCAGGCCCCCTGGACGGTGGACCTCAGCGTCTACGGCGTGTCCTGGTACCCGCGCTGGACCGTGGGCGAGGACGCGGACAGCTGCCTGGATGAGGGGCCCATCGATCCCCCGCCGGCCCGCCGAAACGACCGCACGGGGCGCTACCTGCCCCGCGGCCAGGCGTGGGCCGGCGGGCGGTTGGAGTGGGAGGACTCCTGTGACGATTCGCAGGATTTTGCCTTTGATTTCAACGATGGCGGCCTGCATGGCAACCCCGCAGATGGCACCGATTGGGGGCAGGCCAATGGGGTGAAGCGCTGCGGCGGGCCGGTGGGTGATGGGGCCTGGTTCATCTTCGTCCGCGAGGCCAGTCGTTGGGTGCCCGAGGGCAGCTTCCAGGTGGCGGAAGGCCCCAGACGCTACCCGCGAGGCGAGCCCGAGGCCGACGTGGACGCGGAGGTGGACGAGCAAGACGCCGCCGAGCCCGAAGGGCCCGTCGCCTGGTCCTGCCGCCAGCGCTGCATGGTGGACGCGGGGTTGGAAGCTGAGGGGGTGCGCGCCGCCTTCGCCTGCTCCAGCCGCCCTGATCGTCTCGACCGGCGCGCCTGGCTGGATGGCTTCGGCGACGAGCAGTACTGCCGCGGTCCCCAGGCCCTGGCGCCAGACGCCTTTGTGCTGCCGGCGGAGGGCCAACCCTACTTCTGCAACGCCCCCGGCTGCGCCTACTCCGCGTGGATCAACGACCACGGCTGCGCTGCCCGAAACCACTGCTGGCGCGCGTTTGCGCCCCCGGTCTTTGTGCCCCCGGCGCCGGGCAGCACCGGCAACCTGGGCGGCTTGCCTTGGCAGATCTGCGCCGCGGACGCCGCCACCGCTTGGGTGGCGGGCACCGAGGAAGGGGCCTATCCCGCGGCGGAAATCTGCGAAGGTCTGGGCTACACCTCGGTGGAGGCCTGGGGCACAACATGCGGAAATGTTTGCGGTTTTTGCGACGAAGCGGGGCATTTCGAGAGCGAGGGGGACGGCACGTTGCTGGCGGGCTGGGTGCACTGGCGGTGTGCCCGCTGAGCGGGCCGCACTTGACGGCGGGGGCGGGGTTCCGGGAGATTTCAAAGCCCGCCTGCGCACCGCGCCGAGGTGCCGAGCGGCTGGGCTGGAGCCGGAAGAGAGGTGGTGACGATGCTCCCGGATACGCTGATCTCGGTGGCAACCCGCGCGCTGGCGGGCGGACGGGGCATCACGGTGCTCACCGGCGCTGGCATCTCAGCGGAGAGTGGCATTCCCACGTTTCGGGGCCCCGAGGGCTACTGGCAGGTGGGCTCGCGCAACTACAAGCCGGAGGACATCGGCACGCTGGCCATGTTTCGACGCGAGCCCGACGAGGTGTGGCGGTGGTACCTCTTCCGCCGCACCGTCTGTGGCAAGGCGCGCCCCAACCGCGCTCACCTCGCGCTGGTGGCGCTTGAGCAAGCCTTTGGCGACCGCTTCACGCTGGTGACCCAGAACGTGGACGGTCTGCACGAGCGGGCGGGCAGCGGCCCTGGCCGAACCCTGCACGTGCACGGCTCGCTCGACTACATGCGCTGTGGCGAGGACTGCACGCCCGAAATCCACGCCTTTCCCGAAGGGGTGGGGGCCTATCGTCGGGAAACCGAGCTGGCCGACGCCGATCGGGCCTTGCTGGTCTGCCCGCGCTGTGGCGCGCTGGCCCGGCCGCACGTGCTCTGGTTCGATGAGTCCTACGACGAGGCCCACTACCGGTTTGACACGGCGCTGCGGGTGGCCGCGGGCACCGGCTTGTTGATCACGGTGGGCACCTCGGGCGCCACCAACCTGCCCAACCACGTGCTCAACCTGGTCATCCGCAGCGGCGGCAAGGTCATCGACGTCAACGTCGAGCCCAACCTCTTTGGCCGCATGGCCACGGTCAACGGCGGCTTCTCGTTGCTGGGGCGCAGCGGCGAAGTGCTGCCCGCCCTGGTGGATGCGCTGGTGCCGCTCGCTGGGCATGGGTGAGGGCGGGCAGAAATTTCGATTAAAATCAAATAGTTCGGCTCAGTCGGTCTCGATTGGGCGTCCGCCGACGCGCACCGCCGCCATGCCCAAAAGGGGTGTGTGGCCGGCCTCTTGACCCACCCGCCGCAGCAGCAGGGCCACGACCGGGGTGGCGGCCACCACCTCGCCGACATTGAGCGGCATGCGGGCCCGCAGGTAGTCCAGCAGCGCGCGGGTGAAGCTGCCCGCTTCCCGCAGGCTCAACTCGCTCTCATAGAAGAGCCGGAGCACCTGAGCCCCCACCCGATCGATCCGCCCCAGCGGATCCACGCTGGGACGGTGGCGGGCCGCCTCGGCCTGGGCCTCGGCCACCAGCGCATCGAGGCCGATCAAGGTGCTGGTCATGACCGGCTGGAGCTCAGGCGTGTGCGTCTGGAGCTGGTGGCTCAGCGCGCCTGCCAACCGCCGGATCGAATCCGGCGACAATGCAAAGCGGTAGGCAGCGTATTCGACGAATCCCCGCACGAGAAACTCCCAAGCCTTGGGCGTGGCGACCCGCTCCAGACGATCCAGCGCGAAAAAGGTCACATCCAACGCGTCCTTCGGGGCCGCCACGCCGTTGTCGCTTGACTCCGGGGCCCTTGCCCGACCATAAACGCCGCGCCCGTGGCGCCGGCCCGAAGCGCCACCCGTTCCAGGAGCCTCGCCTTGCGCTGCCCGATCGTCTCTGTCCTCGCACTGCTTGCCCTGGCCGGTCCCGCGGCCGCCGAGCCGGCTTCCTTGGTCTACCTCAATGGCACGCCCTCGCCGGTGTTTTTCAACGACGGCGATAGCTTCCGGGTGCTGTCGGGCAAGTACGCGGGCACCAAAGCGCGCCTCGCCGGCTACAACACCCTGGAGAGCTTTGGCCCGGTGCACCAGTGGGGTGACTGGGCCGCCAAGGAGCTCTACGTGGTGGCCAAGCTGGCCACCCTCAACGCCCAGCGTGGCACGTGGCGCTGCGAATCCGACCTGAAGACGGATACTTACGGCCGCATCCTCTGGTGGTGCCCCGACCTGGCGGCCGATCAAGTGCGCCGCGGCTTCGCCCACGCCATGTCGGTGGATCAGAGCCCGGCGCGCCCCGAGCTGGTGGAGGCCCAGCAAGAGGCCATCACCCACCGCCGCGGCATCTGGGCCCACGGCGTGCCGGAGTACGTCCTCACCTCACTGCACAGCAACGATGAGCAACCGGGCGACGACGCCAGCTACAACCGCCTGGTGTCCACCGCCGATGGCCACTCCAAGAAGTGGGAGCACAAGAACATCTACCAGGAGTGCGATCTGCTCTGCTGGCCCGAGATGACCCCCTCGGAGGAGGCAGCCACCCTGAAGGAGCTGGGTCTGACCGGCCCCGCCTCCGAGTACGACGACGCCCGCCTGCACCGGCTGCTGGCCCACTACATCAAGGATCGCACGGTCGGCCCGCTGGAGCCGGAAGAGGGTCTCAAGGAGGACGCCGACCGGGCGCCGCTGGAATCCGCTCTGGCCGCCTTCATGGCCCGTGAACCCAAGCGCGCATGCATGGTCCACGCGGATTTCCGCCGTCGGTTCGGTTCCGCCAAGGCCGTCTGCCTGAAGTGATGGCCATGCGCAACGTATTGAATCTTCTGGTGATTCTGGCCCTGGGCAGTTGCCAGGCCTACGAGACGCCGCAGTCCCCGCCGCTGGGCTACGAGTTCGACGACGACACCTGCAGCGATGGCCTCGACAACGACTTCGACGGCCAGACCGACTGCCGCGATCCCGACTGTGTGCGGCTCTCGACGTTTTGCGGCGAATTGGTGCCGCCCTACGACGACGAGTTCTTCCCCGAGGTGAGCTACGAGCTGTGCCGGGATGGCGTCGACAACGACGGCGACGGCAACTACGACTGCGGTGACCGCAAGTGCCAGGGCATCCTGGAGCTCTGTTGCGGGCTGGAGTTCGACGACGCGAGCTGTTCCGACGGCATCGACAACGACAGCAATGGCTTCACCGACTGCGCCGACTTCGGGTGCAGCCGCGGCCTGTTTGTCACCGTCTGTGGGCGTGAGGACACCGTTGAGGCCTGCACCGACGGGCGCGACAACGACGAAGATGGCATTACCGATTGTGGCGATCCCGACTGCCCTGGTTCGCCGGAATACCTTGAGTTCTGCGGGTTTGTGGCGAAGCCCGAGCTGTCGGCTGTGGCATGCAGCGATCGCATTGACAACGACTTCAACGGCTTCGTCGACTGCGATGATCGCTCGTGCAGCGACTCGATGGATCCCGAGGTGGCCGCCCTCTGCGGTGGTGCCCCCCAGGGCATGCTGGAGCCCGAGGACACCCTCGAGAAGTGCAGCGACGGCATCGACAACGACGGCAATGGCTTCATCGATTGCCGGGACTTCGATTGCATCCGCTCGATGACTGATCCCGCCGCCATCGAGTACTGCCTGGAGACCGAGGAGTCGACCCTGGAGAAGTGCCAGGACGGCATCGACAACGATGGCAATGGCTTCGTGGACTGCCTCGACTTCGCGTGCAGCCGCCGCGGGGCGCCCGAGGTCATCGAGTTCTGTGCCCAGTTCGCCGAGGACACCTTCGAGCGGTGCTCCGATGGCATCGACAACGACGGCAACGGCCATGTCGATTGCGACGACTTCTCGTGCTCGCAGGCGGAGCCGTCCATCCGGGCGGCCTGCCAGGAGAGCGTCGCCACCAACAGTGAGGAAGCCACGCAGCGCTGCAGCGATGGCATCGACAACGACGGCGACGGCTTCACCGACTGTGAAGACTGGGACTGCAGCTACAACCCCGAGGTGACCGTCTGCACCGGCCACCGCGTTTGTGATTGAGATTGAGGACTTCCATGCGCCTGCTGACCCTGTTCCTGGTGCTGCTCCCCGCTCTCGCCTTCGGGCAGGAGAAGGTGTGCGACGATGGCAAGGACGACGACGGCGACACGGTGGCCGACTGCGGCGACCTCGATTGCCGCGCGGCGCCCAACTGTCAGCCCGACGGCCAGCCCGAGGCCACCAACAGCCGGTGCAGCGACTGGGTCGACAACGACCAGGACGGGGCCATCGACTGCGACGACAGCGACTGCGAGGACCAAGGTGTCACCATTTGCCGGGGTTCCTGGAAGGGACCCATGGAGATCGGTGAGCAGAACAAGGCCGGCGCGGCGGCCGCCGTCGGCAGCGATGAGCTGCCCGCCCTCGGCGAGGGCATGTCGGTGGAGGACCTCATTGGCACCGGCAAGGACGTGGACGGCGAGCGCACCGACGAGGTCTGCGGCGACGGCATCGACAACGACTTCGACGGCGCCACCGACTGCGCCGACTTCGGCTGCCGCTTTGACCTCTCGGTGACTGTCTGCCGCGGCAACCCCGGCCTGCGCTTCTCGGTGGTGGGCATGATCGCCCACGAGTACGACATCGAGAATGAGAAAAATGACAGTCGTTTCAGCCGGTTGCAGCTGCGGACCTTCGGCCCCATCCCCGGGATCCAGGACTCCTTCTTCATCGTGAGCATGCTGGCCGAGCGCACCCCCCGGGTGACCTTCGCGATGTTCCAGGTGCCGCTGGTGGGCCGCCACCGCATCAACGTCAACAGCGGCGCGGCGGGTCTCTCCCAGGTCAACGCCATCTCCATCCACAAGCAGCTCTTCATCGAGCGCCCCAACCTCTTCCGCGCCATGGAGCAGTTCAACTCGGCGGCGGTGGAGATCGAGGGCCCGCTCACGCCGGATGGCAAGTTCCAGTACCGCACCTTCGCGGCGGGCGGCAGCGGGCGCTTCGATGGCAACGTGGGCGGCCGCAACCTCGCGGGCGGCGAAAACTACGCCTGGGGCGCAGGCGCTTCCTTCCAGTTCAATGCGGTGGGCTACTACAACCGGCAGGACACGCCCTTCCTCTACGTGCCGGTGCCCCTCACCCTCGGCTTCGTGGCGGGCGCCAAGTACGACGAGCGCGAGCAGGAGCGCTACCTGAGCGTCAACGGCCACATGGCGCTGCGCTACAACCGCTTCATCTTGCTGGTGGAAGACTACTTCAAGCGCGAGTTTGAGTTCGTCTCCGATACCAACGCCTACGTGGTGGAGGCCGGCGTGCTGGTCATCCCCAAGATCATGATGGTGGCCGGTGAGTTCGGCCAGGTGAAGGCCGGCGAGTTCGAGAAGTTGCCGGCTGCTGGCAGCCTCGCCATCAAGGTCCGCGACGAGCAGCTCATGCGCGCGGCGGCCCACTTCTACGTCTACCGCAACATCGGCGTGCTCTCCGCGATCTACACCCGGCGCACCTTGCCGGCGGATGGCGATCAGGAAGAAGAGATCCTCGACAACGTCTTCCGCCTGGTCGCACAGTATCGCTTCTAGTCCGCGATTCCCTTTTGAAATCAGGGGGTCCTATGCAGCCCACCTTCCTCTTCCCTGGTCAGGGTGCCCAGTGGGTGGGCATGGGCCAGGACCTGTGCGCCGCCTGGCCTGCGGTGCAGGCCCTCTACCAAGAAGCCAACGATGTGCTGGGCTATGATCTGGCCCGGCTCTGCTTCGAGGGCCCATCCGAGGCGCTCACCCGCACGCGCCACGCCCAACCCGCCCTCTTTGTGCACAGCCTCGCGTGCCACGCCGCCCTCACCGCCGAGCTGGGCCTGCAGACCCCGGCCGCCGTGGCGGGCCACAGCGTGGGCGAGTACCCGGCGCTGGTGGTGGCGGGTGCGTTGTCCTTTGCCGACGGCCTCCGGCTGGTCCAGGCACGGGGCGACAGCATGGATCGCCTCGGCGAGGGGCGCATGGCCGCCCTCTCACTCACCGAGGAGGAGGCGCGACCGATTGTGCAGCGTTTCTTCTGTGATATCGCGGTGTTGAACCTACCGCGCCAGACCGTGGTGGGCGGCCGTGCGGCCGATCTGGCAGCGCTCCAGGCCCACCTGGAGGCCTCGGGCAAGAGCCCGGGGGTGCTCCTGGAGACCTCGGGGGCCTTCCACACCCACCTGATGGTGCCGGCCGCGCTGGACTTCCGCGCCCACCTGGATGCCGCCGCCTTCCAGGCGCCCACCGTGCCCGTGATCTCCAATGTTTCCGGCCGCTTCCACGATCCGGATCCCGCCGCCATGCGCTCGGCGCTCTTCTACCAGATCTTCAATCCGGTGCGCTGGTCCGAGGGGGCCGACCACCTCGTCGCCACCGGCCACACCCACTTCATCGAGCTGGGCGGCGGCCAGGACGGAGGACCCGGCAACCCGCCGAAGCGCGGCCGCCTGGAGGCCATCATGAAGCGCGTGCTCAAGGCCGCCAAGGCTGAGGGCGAGCACCAGGCGGTGGTCAGCGCCGAGACGGCTCGGGCCTTCGCCCGCTGATCCGCGGTCGATTCCGCAGCGCGCGGAGGATCCCGGCCTTCAGACCTCCGATGACGATCCCCGGCTTGATCTGAGCCCCGCAGTAGAGTGCATAGCCTGCGCGCCAATTCGGGTTGATGGCCTCATAGGCGCGCAGCTCGGTGCTTTCGCCGTAGCGTGCAAACCAGCCGGAGCCGGGCACCTCGGGGATGGTGTTCATCGTGGCCACCGGGCAGGGTGCGATGGTGCCGGTCATCTCTTCGCGGAGGGCCGCCAGGACCACACCCACCAACGACCCCGCGGGTGCATGGCCATCGGCCACCATGGCCAACCCGCGGCGGCAGGCCAGCATATAGCTGGGGGGATAGCCGGTGCCCAGCAGGAAAGTGGGGCGCACCAGCGCGCTGAGGATGGCCGGCCACATGAGGCGCAGCAGCACTCGCATGAAGACCGGGTGCCCGCGGTAGGGCGCCGCCAGGTAGCCAAAATCGGGTGAGTACACCCACGCCGAGCGCCTGCCGACCTGCGCGCGGAGAACACGCTGCGTCCAAAAACCCACCAGGGTGCCTTCCCCGTCGGTGAACCGGGCGACCCGGCTCGCGCGCACCACCTCCACGAAGTGGTGGCGGTCCACCGCGGGATCGACGGTGGGTTTCAGCTGAAACAGGGTGGTACGAAACGCCCACAGGGCGCTCAACTCCGTCTCGCTGAGGCGACTGCCGTCCAGGACTTCGGCCGACATCGAGTGCATGGGGCACCTTGGGGTGGGTGGCGGGCCGGCAGGGTACACCAGGCCGGCAGCCAAGGCGAGGCGTCCACCCATAAACACTTGAAAATAGAGACAAATCGCAAGAGGTTCGGGTCCCCAGCGTACGACATGCTGGGCACGGGCGACGCTGGATTCCAGGTGCCAGCGAGCGGCTTGCCGTCCGCCGCCCGGCACGCTACGAAGCGACTTCAACCGTTGAGGAGGACGCCATGCTGGGTTTGCGCACCGCCATGTATCCTGTCCATGATCTGGCCCAGGCGCGCGATTGGTTTGCGCACCTGCTTGATCAGCAACCCTATTTCGACGAGGTCTTCTACGTCGGCTTTGAGGTGGGTGGCTTCGAGCTGGGTCTGGTGCCGGTGGAGGGGCCGCACCAGCCCTCGGCCGACGGCGCCACGCCGCTGTGGGGGGTGGCCGACCTCGACGCAACCTGGGCGCGGGCGCTGGCGCTGGGGGCCACCGCCTTGGAGGCGCCGCACGAGGTGGGGGGTGGTATTGGGGTCGCGATGCTGCAGGATCCCTTCGGCAACCGCCTCGGCTTCATCTTCAACCCCCACTTCGCCGTGCCGCCCCTCGGTGCGGTGACGCTGACCGATCCGCCGAACCGGGTGCTGGGCGCGCCGGACGGTGCGCTGGCCCCGGTGGACATCGTGGTGGAGCAGGTGGTGGCAGCGCCGCGGGCGGCGGTGTGGGCGGCGTGGACCCAGGCCGAAGCGCTGGGCACCTGGTTTGGGCGCGAAGCGCGGATGACGCTGCAGGTGGGCGGGCCCTTCGAGATCCTGTTTTATGGGCCGGACACGGCCGAGCGCGGCAGTGAGGGCTGCAAGGTGCTGGCCTGGCTGCCCGAGCGCATGCTGAGCTTCAGCTGGAATGCCCCGCCGCACCTGGCGTTCGCGCGGCGGCACCTGACGTGGGTGGTGGTGGAGCTGGCGGATGTGGAGGGCGGCACGGCGATGCGCCTGACCCACACGGGTTGGCCGGCGGCCGGCTTTGCGCCAGGCGGCCACCCCGAGTGGCCGGCCACCCGCGCCTACTTCGCGGCGGCGTGGCCCCAGGTCCTGGCTGAGCTGACCGGGTTCGTGGTGCCCAAGGCGGGCTGAGCCTGGGTATCTGTTGGAAATCAAAGGGGAATATTGAATCCACACCGGCGGCGGCGGCGTGCCTGAGGGGCCGCCGCCGCCGTGTGGGGGAGAGCAGGGGACATCACCCCACGGCCAGTCCTCCCATTACTGGCCGGTGAGCAGCTTCTCGAGGCCCGCCTGGCCCAGCACGACCTTCAGCTCGCCGATCCGGCCGGCGATCTTCTCGAGGGCCTCCAGCTCCTTCATCCGGAGCATGGCGGGGCGCTCGATCATCAGCTGGGCCGCGTTGGCCTGGTTGCGGAGGTGGGCCGCCTCCTCACGGCGACGGATCACATCCACCAGGGCCTGCTTCTCGGCCTCGATCACGCGGTTGAACAGCACCTTCATCTCACCGGGCAGGATCACGTCCTTGAGACCCACCCGGTGCACCCGCACGCCGAGCTGGTCGGCGTCGGGCAGGATCCGGCCCTCCAGGAACCGGGTGAGGGCATCGCGGCCCTCGAGCAGCTCATCCAGCGTCACACCCGCGACGAACTCCCGCAGGGCCAGCTGGACCAGGGTGTACAGCGCGGCACCGGGATCCGCGGCCACCCGCAGGACCTCGGCCGGATCACGAGGCGACCACTCGGCGATGATCGAGAGCCGCAGCGAGACCTTGTCCTTGGTCATGAGCTCCTGACCCTGCACGTTCAGGGTCTGGTGGCGCATGTCCATCGTGGTCACCGAGGCCGGCGACTCGGGGGTGTTCCACGCGAGGTGTCGACCGGGCTCGAGCACCCGGGCCAGACGACCCTCCACGAACAACAGACCCCGCTGGTGCTGGCCGATGAGCACCTGGACCACCTCATCCTTGAGCAGCGCCAGCACCCGCGCGTCGTTGGGCGGGGGCTGAGCCACGGGGAAGACCTCCACCTTCACAGTGGGATCGAGGGTCCAGTGGCGGTGGATGCCGGGCTTGAGCACCTGCACCGGACGACCCTCCCGAAAGAGGATGGCCCGCTCGAGCGGGCCCACCGACACCTCGGCGAACCAGTCGGCCGGCAGCACCGCCCGCACCTCCGGCCGCGCCTCGAACACCAGCACATCGGTATCGAAGATGGGGTCGATCTGATCGGTGCGATCCACCCGGTGCACACCGGGGGCCAGCGCCCGGACCGGCAGGCCCTCGTGCAGCACGACGGCCCGCTCGTTGAGGGGGAGGCGCACCTCCACCCAATCGTTCTTCTTCCACATCGGCGTTTTCCTTTCTGGCAGGCGGACCTGCCGACGGGCGCATCACAGCGCATACAGGGCTTCAGACACACCGCCGCCCAGCGCGGGCAGCGCAAGATAGGGTTGGCCGGCAAGACACAGCGCCTGGCTCGCGGGGGCGACGGCAGCGGGACCCGAGGGCCCGGCCACCGAAGTGCCCGAAAGTCCACGTCCATCGAGCATGATATCCATCCACCAGCCGGGCGGGAGCAGGGCGTACCTCTCCAGCCCGGTGGCTTCCAGGGCACGGTCGATCGGCGGATCACACAGGGTGACACATGGGCCACGTCTCCCCGGCCGGCTCAGTTTTTTCCATGGATTGACCGTCCGTGGTCGGGAGCTGGTGTGAGCAGACCAGTGCGTTTTCCGTTTCGCCACCACCGCATGAGGGGCCGCCGGCCGGTTGGGACCGGCGGCCGAGGTGCGGTAGGGAGGATTCGAACCTCCAATCCCTTTGGGGGTTGGCCAAGGTGCGCGGTACACACCCACCCGATGGCACTCCGAGATCCCTTCCCAGGGAGCAGAGGCCAGGGCGGTGCGCCGAGGGGGGCACCTCTGCCAGACCGACGCCTTGACGGGCGCCGGCATCTGGCCCCGCTTACACGGGCCAGAATCACTTCCAGCGTACGCTGGATACACTTCTCCTGTGTTCCCGTGGCTCGTGTGGCGCAGGGGAATGCCATGGCGTTTCAGCACGAAACGCGCGGAGGAAATCGGGATCCACGGCGAGGTGCGGGCGGAAGAAACAAAAAGGCCGCCCGCGGTTCAACCGGGGCGGCCCCTTGATATCACAGCGCTTTTCAGCGCTGTGAAGGGCGTCCCCGGTCGGGGTCGAAGCCGGAGCTCAGGGCTCCGGTCGGCTGGATTTCGCTGTGGCGAAGTACGTTCATGGGGGGCATCGTACAGACCCGAATACTGAAGTCAAGCAGAAAAAAATCCAGGCCGCGCGGATGTGGGCACTCTGCGCCGATTTCACGGTGTCTTTCCATTCTGCGATCGAGGCGGAATGGCCAATAAGGCGAGTAGAATCAATTACTTGGGCGCGCGGCGGCCTTGGTTTATCTCAACCGCGCCTCCGCGTACACTGGGGGGCGATCCACCGTGCGCGGCGGGTTGAGCGTTGACCCTTGAGGAGGACGAATGAAGATCTGGAGCAGTGTGCTGGTGTGCGCGGCGCTCGCCTTGGCGGCGTGTGACTCGGACGACGATGCCAGCGTCGACGACGCGGCCGCGGCCGGTGGGGCGGGCGGTGTGGGCGGCGCGGGTGGTGCCGGCGGGGCGGGCGGCGTTGGGGGCGCGGGCGGCGTTGGGGGCGCGGGTGGTGCCGGGGGCGCGGGCGGCATGGGCGGCGTTGGCGGCGGCGGGCTCACCTGCGACGAGCTCACCTGCGACGGGTTCTGCTGCAATGCAGGCGTGACCGTGGCCGAGGTGTGCAGCCTGGTGAACGACCGCCCGCAATGCGGCTGCCCGGCGGGCAGTGATCCGGGCAACTGCGAAGGCAGCCCGTGCAGCGTGGTGGAGCCCGGCCCCTGCTGCCTGGAGGGCAATGTGCAGGGCTTCGCCGACTGCCAGGTCGAGGGGGACGCCTGCGTCTGCACCTGCCCCGCCGGGGCCACCCCCGAGCTCTGCCCGGATCCGTGCGCCCAGGATGGCCCGCCCCAGTGCTGCATCGACGGGGTCGAGCAGGCCGGCACCTGCCACGCGGAGGGCGATCAGTGCGTCTGCGAGTGCCCGGGTGGCCAGCCAGGCGCTTGCGAGAATCCGTGTGCGGTGGTGGATCCGGGCCCCTGCTGCCTGCCCGGCAACCAGCAGGGCTTCGCCGACTGCCGCGCCGAGAATGGGCAGTGCGTCTGCGCCTGCCCGGCGGGCGCCCAGCCCGGCTTCTGCGACGAGCCGCCCATGTGTGGCAACCCCAACGCCGATCCCGCCTGCCGCAACGATCTGGGCGCGCAGGCCTGCGTGGCGGCCGGTGGCAACTACGGCGCCCACGGCCTGGCCCCCGAGCCGAGCTGCCTGTGCCCCACGGCCGACGGAGGCTGCCCGTGCAATGGCCCCACATGCGAGGGCGTGTGCGCGGCCCCCTTCAACGCGGGAGGCGGTTGCGAGGACCTGCCGGGGGGGACTTGTGCCCCCTTCCGGCAGACGTTTGGGTGCTTCTGCGTGGTGTTTGGCCCCGGGGATGCCGCGGGGATCTGCGTGGATTGATCAGCGGGTGCGAGCGGGGCGCTTGAGCGCGGCCTTCAAGGCCTCGACCTCCGCCCGCAGGGCCGCGATCTCCTCCGCCTGCGCCTGCAGCGCGGCCACCGCCAGGCTGGTGTAGCCGTAGACATCCACCTGATCGCCGCTCGGCCGCAGGGCCTCGGGCGGCACATCCGCCCCGATGATGAAGCCCAGGTGCGGCTGCTCGGTGCCCGGCTGGTTCTTGTAGTGCCACTTCGCCAGCTTGATGTCGCGCACGGACGCCGCCAGACGGTCGCGCTCCGCCGCGGTCAAGTACTCGATATCCTTCTTGAATTCCGCCTTCGAGATTGGGCAGGGGCCCAGGCGCGGATCCATGTCGGTGCACACCAGCAGGGCGTTGCAGGCGTCGCCGGGATCGCACTGGTCGCCCGGGGCGCGGCAGGGATCACCCGCCACCTGATCGCGGCAGAGGGGTACGCCGGGGTGGTCCTGGTGGCCGCGGCAGACGGGATCCCCGCAGGTGAGGAACCACTGGGTGCGCGGCGGGACGGCATCCACGCAGGTGCCGCCGCCACAATCGCGGGTGCAGCCCCATGTGCCTGAGGCCGCGTCGCAGCGGCAGCTCGTCGGGCGGCAATCGTTGGGCAACACCTCGCACTGCTGGCCGGCCGCGCAGCCGGTTTGGCTGCACCCGGCGGGATTGGGACCGCAGGGCTCGGCGTCAGGCACGCAGGTGCCACCGCCGCAATCGCGGGTGCAGCGCCACTGGCCGGTGGCGGCGTCGCACTGGCAGGACGAGGGGGTGCATTGATCGGGGGACACCTCACAGTGCAGGCCCCCAGCGCACCCGGTCTGGATGCAGCCCTGGGGGTTCTCGCCCGGGCAGGCGGGCGGCGGCTCGTCGGGCACGCAGCTGCCCCCGCCGCAGTCGGGGGTGCAGGCCCAGGTGCCGCTGCCCGCGTCGCAGGCGCAGCCCGACGAGACGCACACATCGGGCAGGACGGCGCACCGCTGGCCATTCGGGCAGCCGTCGCTCAAGCAACCCTGCGGGTTTTCCCCAGCACAAACGCCAGGTTGCACGCAGCGGCCGCCGCCGCAGTCTTCGGTGCAGGCCCAGGTGCCGCTGGCCGCGTCGCAGCTACAGGACGAGGCGATGCAGTCGTCGGGCAGGACCTCGCAGGCCTGGCCGTCGGGGCACCCGGTGGATCGGCACCCGGCCGGGTTCGGGGTGTTGCAGCCGGGTGCACCGCCGGCACCGCCCTGGCCCCCCACGCCACCCTGGCCGCCCACACCACCCTGGCCGCCCACACCGCCTTGGCCGCCCACACCGCCGGCACCGCCCACACCGCCCTGACCACCGACGCCACCGACGCCGCCCTGACCACCGACGCCGCCCGCACCGCCGACGCCACCGGCACCGCCGACGCCGCCGACGCCGCCGGCACCACCGCCGTCGATCCGGCCGGCACCCGCGTCTCCGGCGCTTCCGCCCGAATCACACCCGGCCAGCGCAGCCGCCAGCCCCCACACCGCCCAACCCATCGTCCGTGTCTTCATGGTTCTCTCCTCCTTCGACCTCCCGGAAGGATCGCACACCACGGCCCTTGGGTGCGAAGATGGGGCCATGAACGAGACCTTGCCCCTACCCCAGGCGGTGTTGCCCCACCGGCCTCCCTTCCTGTTCCTCGACCAGGTGTTGCGCTGCGATGAGCGCGAAGCGGTGGCCGAGCGCCTCTTTGCCGCCGATGAGCCCTTCTTCGCCGGCCACTTTCCCGGTCGGCCGGTGGTGCCTGGCGTCATCCTCATCGAGGCCCTCGCCCAGACGCTCGGCTATCTGGTGCTGCGCCAGCGCCCCGGGCAGGTCATCCTGCTCACCGGCGTTGAGGCCTGCCGCATCCGACGCCCGGTGGTGCCCGGCGAGCGCGTGCGCTTCACGGTGACGGTGGAGCGCGTGCGCATGGGGGTCGCCGTGGCGGAAGGGCGGGCTGAAGTGGGGGAGGCGCTGTGCCTCCAGGCGCGCATCAAGGGGTGGACCGGGAAGAGCGAAGACCCGCCAACCCATTGACAGAAAAGGCAAAATTCCCCACACTCCCGCCCCAACAAGGACCTTTCTTGCGACGAGGAGGCGAGATGATGCGTGCGTGGATCATTGCAGCGCTTGCGCTGGCGGGCTGTGGAGAGAGTGCCAAGGACGGGGCTGCGGCGCCCGCCTCAAAGGCGGCACCGGTGAGCGCGGCGCCCATCGCGCCCGCCTCCGCCGAGGCGCTCCAGAAGCTGGCGCAGGCCGCCGAGAAGCTCGAGGCCACCCAGCAGTTCAAGGACACCGTGAAGGACGGCAAGGCCATCGCACAGGCCCTGGGCCAGGAGGGCGAAGGCATGACCAATGAGCAGGCTGAGGCCCTGCTGGTGGGCCTCGCCACCTGCAAGGTGGACGACAACGGCATCGATCGGGAGTGCGAGGCCAACAAGGCCTGGCGCGAGGCCCGCAAGAACCGCGGCGCGCTGGTGAAGGACTGGGGGGGCATGATGGCCGCGCTCGGCCAGAAGCACGTCAAGCACGAGAGCCCCGCCGTGCGCATCCAGGCAGCCAGCCTGATGGGCTCCATTTTCGGGGCCACCAACGAGAGCCAGCAGGCCATCGTGGATGCCGCCAAGATCGAGAAGGATCCCCAGGTCCTCAAGGCCATGCTGCGGTCGGTGTCCTCCAGCATCAAGAAGAACGACGCCATCCGCCAGCTCATCGTGGAGCAGGCCGGTCACCCCGATGAGAAGGTGCGCATGGAGGTGCTGGGCGCCCTCACGTCCTCGTGGGCCAAGGACACCGAGGGCACCCTCGAGAAGGCGCTGGAGCTCACCGAGAAGGATGCCTCGGCCGAGGTGCGCCAGTTTGGCTGCCGCCGCCTGGGTGAGCGCGCCGACGAGCGGGCGCTGCCGCTGCTGCTCAAGCTGACCGCCGACCACAAGACCGACCCCAAGCTGTACTCCGCTTGCGTGCGTGGCCTCATCGCCATGTGGTCGGCGCCCGTGCCCCACAAGGATCCCAGCCAGAAGGCCTATGACGCCACCCTGGCGATCTTCAAGCAGAAGCCCCGCGACGAGAACCTGCCCCCGTGGACGGCCATCTCGGCGGTGGAGTGGGCGGCCAAGGATCGCTTCCAGCAGGCGGCGCCCTGGTACAAAAAGGCCGATCTGGTGGGTGTGCTGGCGGACATCGTGGCCGATCGCCAGGCCAACTGGCTCTCTCGCACCGGCGCGCTGGACGCCATGCAGCGGCTGGGGGCCGAGCCGGCGGAGTTTGAGAAGCTGAAGAAGGCCTACGCGGACGCGAAGGACAAGCCGGGCACCGACAAGCACGTGCTCGACAAGATCGAGAAGATCCTCGGCGGCGCCGAGAAGTAGCCGCTCGCTGCGGTCAAAAACCTGAGTTGAATCGAGAGGTTGGCCTCCAGGGCCACCTCAGCGGCCAAAGGCCAGCAGGTACTGCCGCGGCAACAGCGCGTCCTCACGCTGCAACAGCTTAAATCCGCCCGCCTCCAACTCGCCGATCACCTGCTCCGCCGCCAGCCGCATGGTGACCGGGGGCCCCGCCTCAGCCTCGCGCTTGTAGTCCAGGATGACGATGCGCCCACCGGGCCGCAGCTGGCCCGCCGCGGCCGCCAGCCAGGCGGCGCGATCGGGGATGTGGTGCCACGTATCGCAGACAAAGATGAGGTCCACCGGCGTGTGGAGGTGGGGATCGGCGGGCTGGGCGAGGGTGGCGCGCAGGTTGTCGCGCCCGGTGCGCACGGCCCGGTCGGACAGCCAGGCCACCATGCCGGGCTCCAAATCCACTGCATAAACGAGCCCTTGCGGCACGGCCTCGGCGAGGCGGAGCGCAAAGTAGCCCGTGCCCGCGCCTACGTCGGCCACGTGGGCGTCCGGGGCCAACCCCAGCCAGGCGATGACCGCCTCAGGCTTCTGCCAGGCATCGCGGCCGGGCTCCTCCAACCGCTTCACCCACTGTGCGGGATCCTCAAAGCGGTGGCCGAGGTGGTGGGCGCCGGCATGGCCTGGCGAAGGGGAGGGCGTGCTACCGCAACCGATGAGGAACAAAGCAATGGCCCAGCGTGGTCCTGTCATGGGTGGGTTGTAGCCGAGGACGCGGGGTCGCGGGTAGGGCGGTCGAAGGCCCCGCCCAAACGTGATGAAAAAAGGGTCGCAACAAATCGGAAAGACCCCCGTCCGTCGGCCATTCGGCTCGCATCGCTCAGCGTTTTGCATTGATTCGCAAGGGGATTTCGCCATGCTGACCGCCCAGGTTGCCCGCTTCGCCCTCGAGCTCTCCGCCTTCGCTGCCGCGCTGCCCCCCGCCCACCTCGAGCTGGCCGCCCCCCTCGGTGGCCTCGCTGAACACCTGCCCGCGCTCGCCCGCGGTGAGCCGTGCGTCCGACGCGACAGCCGCCTTGCGGAAGCCCTGGCCGCGGCAGCGCGCCTGCTGGCCGCCACCCGTCAGGTTGGCGCCGCCCCCCAGCGCTTTGTGGCGGGCATCGAGCGCCGCCTGAGCCACCTGTATGAGGTGGGGGTGGGCCTCCCGACCCACCAGCAGCGCCCGCGGCCGCAGGTCTCCCAACCCGCCCGAAGCCTGCGCGGCCCCCGCCGCAGCCCCGCCTACGGCCAGGTGGCCTTCGGCTGATCGTCGACAAAAACCCAATTGAGATCAATGGGATGAGCGACCCAATCCCGCGCGGCGCCGACGGCGCATGGCCGGGATCAAGAGCCCCCAAAGCAGGGGTGAGGCGCCGTGGTCCACGGCCTGGCAGTCGCAGCCGCCGTCGGCCGAGGCCTGGGGCTCGTCGGCGCCGATGTCGGTGGTCGGCGGCAGCTGCATGTCAGGCGGGCGGGCATCCCGCGTCTCGGCATCCCGGCGTGCGGCATCCCCCAACAAAGCATCGGTGACCAGGGCATCCACAAGCGCGCCATCTTCAGGCTGAGCGTCGGGTCTGCGGGCGTCCACCGGCTGGGCGTCCACTGGCTGGGCGTCCACTGGCTGGGCGTCCAGCGGCTGGGCGTCCACTGGCCGGGCGTCCACCGACTGGAAGTCAGGCGCAACGGCGTCCACGATGCGGGCATCCGCCAGCGCCGCGTCCACGCTGCCGGCGTCCGGGGGCAGGCCAGCGTCCAGCGCACAGCCCTCGTCCACGCGGCCGTCGCAGTCGTCATCCTCCCGGCCATCGCAGCGCTCGGGCACACCCACCGCCGGTGCATCGCACTCGGCGCGCTGGCCGGGTGGGCACACCAGGCGACCCTCGGAGCGGCACCGGCCCGCGCCCACCGCGCACGGGGCGCCCACCAGCGATGTGGCGGCGAGGGGGTCGCAGATCGGCAGGGCGCGCTCCAGGCTGGCTTCCAGCACGCCGGCACCTCCGAGGCGGCGGACCACCAGGATCGCGGTACCGGCGGCGGGCGGCTGGTAGAAGAGGGCGGCCCCGGCGGCGCACGCGCCGTCACAGCGGTGCTCGCCGGTCCACCCACGTCCACGGGCGGCACACACGGCGGGGCATTGCGACGCGACTTCGGCGGGCCCGAGGGCGGCGGTGCAGGCGGCCACGGGGGCTTCCGCCGCGCAGTCGCAGACGCAGGCCGCGGGGCCGCTGCAGGCCGCAACATCCGCAGGATCACAGGAGAAATTGCCAGCCCAGTCCCGGCCCACCGCCGCGCAGGCCTCGGGGCAGTGGGTGGCCGCGCGCTCGGCATCGAGGGCCCCGGTGCACCGACGGGCTGGGGCGTCGCCCGCGCAGGTGCAGGCGCAGGGCGCATCCACCGCCGGCACCAGGGCGCGGGCCAGCAGCGTGGGCACCGCCGCGACGGCCTGGGGTGGGGGGGCGGCGGGATCGTCACCGCCGCACGCCATCACCCGGCGGTTGGGCTGGGTGGGCGTCTCGGCCACCGCTGCGTCGTACAGGCGCACTTCAAAAGCCACGTCGCCCGTGCGCGGTGCCACCCGAATGACGAGGGGCTCGTCGGTCCGCAGCGGGATGCGGCGGGCCAGGATGCGCGCATCGCCGACCTCGCCGCCCAGCTGGACCACCACGGGCTCACCTGCGCTCAGCTCCCGGCTGGTGGCGTCGAGGGCGGCCTGAGGATTGATGCGGCCAAAGCCCTGGAAATACTCGGGATCTCGGCGGAGGGCGTCGGCCGGTGTACCCGGCTGAGCAGCGTCGATGGGGGTGGAGGTCATCTGCAGGAGGCCCCGCAGGCGCAGCACCTGGTCATAGGTGTGCTGCACACCGCCGTCGGCCTCGAGGAGCTGGGCCAGGACGCCGGCCACCAGCGGGGCGGCGAAGCTGGTGCCATCCCAGGTGCGGTAGTCGTCGGGGAACGGGTCGGTGCCCGCCGCACACGGAGGCTGGGCGCAGGCCGCGGTGTTGGCGTCGGGCAACAGCAGCGGCGCGCGGAAGACGCCGCCCGGGGCCAGGACATCGGGCTTGCGCACCGACTGATCGGGTCGGCCGGGCTGGCTGTAGGCGGCGCGCTCATCCCAGGCGGTCACCGAGCCTACCGTGATGGCCTCCTTGGCCGAGCCAGGGCTGCCCACGCGGTCCACCTGGGGGTTGGCGTTCCAGCCGTTGCCCGGGGTGGTCACGAACAAAATCCCCTTTTCGCGCACGAGGTTGTTCACCGCCGCATCTTCGGTGAGCACCGTGGCGCCGCCGTTCACGGTGCGGGAGATGTTGACCACACCTACGCCGGTGGCCACCCCGCGCTGGTAGAGCCACTCGTAGCCGTCGATGTGGGTGCACGAGTTGCCCCGGCCCCGGTCGTCGCCCACCTTGAGGCCCACGAGGCTGGCGTCGGGGGCCATCCCGGCGGTGAGGGGCTGGCCGTCGGGGCTGGGCCAGGGCACGTCGGCGTGCATTTCGGCAGAGCTGCCCGCGGTGCCCGCGTCCTGGGGAAACGCGCACAGGTAGTGGCCGTAGCCCTGCCGGCCCGCCAGATCAAACTCGAAGCGGCCGTTGCCCTGGCCCATGCGGGCCGCGAGCTCCTCGTTGCCCGCGTTGGTACCGCGGCCGCCATCCACGTAGCGCCGCCAGGTGAGGTTGTAGCGGGCCGCCGCGTTTTGCGGGCGGAGCTGGGCCACGAGGGTGCCGCCTGCGGTGGGGGCGAGGGGCACCGGGGCGTCCTGGCACCAGCCGATGCGGCCATCAAAGCGAGCGTGCCAGCTCACCGGGATGGTGCCGTTGGCCGCCCCGAGGCCGCGGCCGGCCATCATGCCCCCCACGGCGGTGCCATGGCCGTCGGCGTCGAGGGCGCGGGGGTAGAGGTCGCCCGCGCGGTCCACGTCGGCGCCCACAAAGTCGGCCCAGGCCACCACGCGCCCGGCGAGATCGGCGTGGGAGGCATCCAGCCCGCCGTCCACGACGGCCACCACTTCGCCCGCACCGGTGAAGCGGCGATCGGGGCTGGGCCCCCAGGCGCCCCGCTGGCCGATCTGGCGCGCGGCAAACGCCACCGTGCTGACGGTGGCCCGGCTGGGCTCGATGAAGAGGATGTGCTCGTCCACGGCGAGGAGTGCCAGGGCCTGGGAGCGCGTCAGGTCGGCGGCGATGGCCCAGACCACCCCGGTCCACCGGTGGGTGATCTCGCCACCCACCCCGGCCACGCGGGCGGCGTCGGAGGCGGTGGGCGGGTGATCGAAGCTCACCAACAAGCGCACTGCCTCGCCGGCGGCGAAGCGTTGGTCTTCCAGTTGGCCCTGGTTGGGTCCCAGGACCCCCCGGGCGAGGCTGGGGGCGGGGCCGAGTGCAGCGAAAACGAGGCTGGCGAGAGCCAGACCCCTCATGCCACCGTCTCCAGCTTGTTGTAGCCCTCCACAAATTGCTTCGTGTAGAGCCAGCCGCTCAGGTAGCCCCAGGCGAGGCCGCCGTAGAGGCCGAGCTGAGCGATCCAGAAGAGGTAGGGGCTCAAAACAGGAATAAAATCGGTGAGATACATAAACCAGGGGACAAACCCCCAGCCCACGAAGTTGGTCTTGAGCTTGCCGTAGAAGTTGCTCTTGATGTTGATCTGGTGGGCGGCCATGAAGCGCCGGATGGTGCCCACCCAGAATTCCCGGAAGAGGTAGACCACCAGCCAGGCCGGATGGGGCCCGAGGGGGTGCTCCACCAGCATCAACAGGAAGGTGGCCTCCAGGATGAGGTCAGAGAATTGGTCAAGGATTGCGCCGAGGTAGGTCTCCTGACCGGTCCGCCGCGCAATGATGCCGTCCAGGTAGTCGGTGGCGCCGGCGATGGTGCCGAGCACCAGGCCGATGCCGATGTAGCCCACGAAGTAGCAACCTACGCAGATCAGCACCAGCACGATGCGGGCGAGGGTCAGCAGGTTGGGGACGGTTTTGATGTCAACTGAGAAGCGCGCCATGGTCCGCTTCCTACCCGATCTGGCGCACCGAGGGAACCGGCCCGGCACAGGGTCCTCGCGTTTGCGGGCCCGCGGGCGCACTATGGCGCCCTCGCGCGAGCGACCCCCCACATCCCTTGGGGCGTGGCTTGCCGGGGTGGTTCGGTGCAAGTGGCCGATTTGTCATCGTTTTTGGTGATGGAGGTGGATGTGAGCAAACACGCCGAGCGGCATCGCACGCATCGCATTGGGTGGCTGCGCGCCGCGGTGCTGGGCGCCAACGATGGCATCGTCTCCACGGCCAGCCTGGTGATCGGCGTGGCTGCGGCGAGCGCCGCGCGGGGCGACGTGTTGACGGCCGGGGTGGCGGGCCTGGTGGCCGGCGCGATGTCCATGGCCGCGGGCGAGTACGTTTCGGTGAGCTCCCAGGCCGACACCGAGGCGGCCGACCTCGACCGCGAGCGCCAGGAGCTGGCCACCACCCCCGAGAAGGAAGTGGCTGAATTGGCTCACATTTATGTGGGGCGAGGCCTGGATCCCCAGCTGGCCCGCGAGGTCGCAGTGCAGTTGATGGCCCACGACGCCCTCGGCGCCCATGCCCGCGAAGAGCTGGGCATCACCGAGATGTTGGGTGCCCGGCCCATCCAGGCGGCGCTGTCCTCGGCGGTCACCTTTGCCGTGGGTGCCGCCCTGCCCCTCGCTGCAGTGCTGGTGGTGCCCATGTCGGCCTTGGTGCCGGTGGTCGCTGGAGTTTCGTTGATTTCATTGGCCATTTTGGGCGGCATCAGTGCGCGCGTGGGCGGCGCCGGCGTGCTGGTGGCCACGGCGCGGGTGACGTTCTGGGGCGCGCTGGCCATGGGCATCACCGCCGGCATCGGCGCGCTCTTCGGCACCGTGGTCTAGGTCTGCCAGAGCGCCGCGCTCAGCTCGGCAGGACGCCCTCGGCGCGCAGGTACCCCAACAGGACGCCGGGGTGGGGGACCACCACATCGGGCCGAACGTCGCTGGCGGCCGCCTGGGTCGCGCTCACCTCGCCGGTGAGGGTCAGCACCGCCACCAGGCCATGCCGCACCCCCAGGGTCATGTCGGTGTCGAGCTGATCCCCCAACATCAGCGTCTCACGCGCCGTGGTGCCCAGGCGCTTCAACCCCGCGTCACACATACTCTTTTCCGGTTTGCCCAGCAGGATGGGCCGCTTGCCGGTGGTGACCTCCACCGCGGCGATCAGGCCGCCCGCGTCGGGCAGGAGCCCGCGCGGGTCGATGCAGGTGCGGTCGGCATGGGTGGCGTAGTAGGGCAGCCCCCGCGCCACCAACAAGCAGGCGTCCGCGAGCTTGGCGTAGGTCAGGCTTGTGTCGTAGCCCAGCAGCACGCTGTCCGCGTCGTCGTAGGGGGCGGGGGTCAGGCCGGCCCGCTCGCACGCCTCGGCCAGCGCCTCGGTGCCCAGCACAAACGGGCGACGCAGGGTCGTGTGGTGGGCCAGCCACTGGGCGCTCGCTTCGCCGGAGGTGAGCACCTGGTCGAGCGCCACCTCCATGCCGAGGCCAGCCAGGCGGTCGCGGTAGATCGTGCGCGACTTGGAGGAGTTGTTGGTCAGCACCAGGCAGGGCAGGCCGCTGGCGCGGATGGCCGCCATCAGCTCGACGGCGCCTTCCATGGCCCGGGCGCCCACGTACAGGGTGCCATCCATGTCGAAGAGAAAACCGCGCACCTGGCCGAGGCGGGCGCGGGTGTAGGCGGGGAGGGGATCCTGAGCCACCATGGGGTCTCCTTGACCTGCCGGGGGGTCGCCTTGACCTGCCCCGGGTCAAGACACTGGACCTTCGCGTCGGTTTTCGTCAAACTGCGGCCCCATGAGCGAGCCCACCTCTCCCTTCCGTGATTTCGGCCGCGCCGCCCTGGGCGGTTTGGCGGAGGGGCCTGCGCGCCTGGTGTTTGACGAGTGGCGGCGTTTCCTCGGTGAAAACGCGCACTTAACGCGCTCGTTGTGCCAAACGGTGCGGGGCGCGATGCGCGCGGCGGCGGAGGAGACGCTCCAGGCCCGCGATGCCCACGTCACCCACCTGGAGCAGCGCCTGGCCCACCTGGAGGCCGAATTGGCGCGCGTCCGGGCCGCCGATGGTTCGAATCCCCCGACCGAATGAGTCGCCGAAGGCTTTGATCTCCAACAGAAAAGTGGCGGTTACCCCGCTGGGGGGCGCAGGCGACTGGCTGCGTCGCCACACGCGGTGGTTGCTGCGCCTCGGCGTGGTGGCGGTGCTGGTGTGGTGGCTCGTCGCGGGCGCCGACCTGGCCGAGCTGGGCGGCGTGCTGCGCCGCTTGCCCATGGGCGCTTTCGCGATGGCGCTGGGCCTGGGTGGCCTCACGCTGGGCATTGCAGCGCTGCGCTGGCGCATGCTGATGCGGGCCTTTGGCGTCCAGGCGACGCCCCCCCTCAGGGTGTTGCTGCGGCTGGTGACGGTGGGGCACTTCTACAACACCTTTGTGCCGGGCGCGGTGGGGGGCGATGTGGTGCGGGGCGTGATCATGCGCCGCGCCTTTGAGTCGCCGTGGGCCAGCTACGTGGTGGTCCTGCTGGAGCGGTTGCTCGGCCTCTCCGCGCTGGGGGTGGTGCTGCTGGCTGGCCTGGTGGTGGGGCCGCCGCTGGTGGAGCACACCACGCTGGCCCTCTGGATTGGCCTGCTGCTGGGCATGGGTGTGCTGGTGGGGGGGGCGGCGATGTTCACCCGGCGGCTGCAGGTGGCCTTTCGCCAGTTGCCCAAGGTGACGGCGCCCATGCGCCTGCTGCAGGCCTTTGGCATCAGCTTCCTGGGCCACCTCCTGGTGCTGGTGAGCTTCGGCCTCTTGGCCAACGGCCTCGACCTGCCGCTGGCGCCCGAGGCGCTGCTGGTGGTGGTGCCCCTGGGGCTGGTGGCCTCCTTCCTGCCCATTGCCATCGCCGGCATTGGGCCGCGGGAGGCGGCGCTGGTGGGTCTGCTGGGCCTGCTGGGCTTGCCACGCTCCGAGGCGCTGGGCCTCTCGCTGGCCTACGCCGCGGTGTTGTTGGTCCTCGCGGGCGTGGGGGGCCTGATTCAGCTCATTGCGCCTGGAGGCGACCCCGGTACCACGCAATCGTCCGCAGCAGCCCTTCCTCCAGGTTGACCTTCGGCTCAAACCCCAACAAAGACCGAGCCTTATCCACGTTGGGGATGCGCAGCTCGACGTCTGTGCGATCGATGGGCTGCATCACCAGCGCGCTGGTGGAGCCGGCCAGCCGGATGATCTCCTGGGCGAGCTGGTAGATCGTCACGGTGCTCCGGGGGTTGCCGATGTTGAAGGCGTGCCCCACGGCTTCCTCGCGCTCCAGCGTCGCCAGCACCCCATCCACGATGTCGTCGATGTAACACCACGAGCGGATCTGCGAGCCATCGCCGTGGATGTGCAGCGGCTCGCCCTTGATGGCGCGGGTGATGAAGTGGTGCACCGCGCCTTCGCCGACCTGCCGCGGGCCGTAGATGTTGAAGGGGCGGATGCTCACCGTCGGCATGCCGTACTGCTTGTGGTACGACAGCGCCAGGTGCTCGGTGGCGAGCTTGGAGACCGCATAGGTCCACCGGGCCTCACCCACTGCCCCCAACGACGTCACGTGGCCCTCGGTGACCTTGTAGGCGTACTGGCCGAAGACCTCGCTGGTGCTGAAGTCGAGGAACCGCCGACAGCGACCGCCCTCGTAGGCAATCTGCAGCGCGTTCATCGTGCCCTGCAGGCTGACCTGCATGGTCAGCACCGGCTGGCGCATGACCGAGTCCACGCCAGCGATGGAGGCCATGTGCACGATGATGTCGGCGTCCTGACAGGCGGCCTGCATCGCCGCGCGATCGAGCACATCGCCACGAATGAGCGTCACGTTCGGGTGGGCGCCCAGCGGGGTGCTGCTGAGCGCATCCCGGGTCATGTTGTCGAACAAAGTCAGGCGGTTGTGGGCGCAGAGGCGCTCCGCCAGGGAGGTGCCGATGAAACCAGCGCCGCCGGTGATGAAGATGTGTGCGTCTCGGATCAAAGAGCGGACTCCGGGTCGGACGCGTCCTGAACCTCCACATCCGGCAGGAGCGTCGACCAGAGGCGGTCGGGCACGCCGGTCTGCTCGGGCTCACCGAGCAGCGCGAAGAGGGGGGGCGTCACATAGGGAAAGTGGGCTTTCCAGGCCCGCTGGAAGTGTTCGGCGACGGCAGCCACCTCTTCACCTCCCTGTGCGGCCTTGAGTTCATCGATGCGCTGCTTGAGCTCCTCACGCTGCGCGGGATCGTTGGTGGCCAGGTAGAGGTCCACCAGGTACTGGAGGGCGAGCTGCGACTTGCCCAACTGGCGCGAGATGGAGGCCACCACGCTGCGCAGGTTGGGGGGCGCCTCGGGCATATTGGCGGCCATCTCCAACCACGACAGCCCGATCTCGCGGTAGCGGCGCTGCTCGTTGGGATCAGCGCTCTGCATCTCCACGTAGTAGTTCACCCCCAGCCGGAAAGCGGCCTCGTGATCTCGGGGGAAGCGCGCCAGCGCCTGCTCATAAAAGCGGCTCGACAACTGCACGTTGTCATTGGTGAAACGCCGCCCATACAGCACCACGGCGCCCGCCCAGTGATAGACGAGGCGCCACTGCGGATCGAGCTCGAGGATCTGCTCCACAAAGTGCTCGAGCCAGGTGTAGCGGCGGTCGGTCACGAAGTGCTTGGAGAAGTAGCCAATGGTGCGGATCCAAAGGAGATCCGCGGCGGCTTGATCGTAGCCCAGCGTGATGGCTCGGGAGAGGCGTACATCAGGGACGTAGAGGACCTCGATGTCAGCGAGGGCGGTGTCGTTGGCTCGGGCATCCGCAGCGGTGACGAGGGCCAGGCGGTTGCAGATCACCAGCGTGCCCAAGAGGCAGATGGTCAGCACCACGCCGATCGGACCCGAGAGGCGCGGCCGGCGCAAGCCTTCGGCACCTGACATTCCCGACGACGGCGGCCCGGAGGCCCCCGCCGACCGTTGCACCGCCATGCTCAGTTGTTCTCGTTCTCGATGTAGACCGTCTCGGTTTCCGAGGTGATCTCAAACAACGATGTAGGGCCGCCCAACACAAAGTCGCCGCGGGCCTGGGCCACAAACCACGGTCGTTGCGGCTGCTGGGCAAAGGATGGGCCCGCGGGATCGTTGGGGCCACCGGCGCGCAGCTGGTACTGGAACCACACCCAACCCGGCGACTTGATGCCGAGGTGCTTCCAGGCGTCGGGCACGGGTTCGCCCCACTCCACCTTTTCCTCTTGCGGGATCTGGGCGGGCCAGGCAGCGACCGCGGGCGCACCGCAGTACCGGCCGAAGCTCTGGTAGTAGGCCTCCTGCGAGGCCCGGATGGCCTGAAGGAAGTTGATGGCTTCGCTGTTGCGCGCTCGGAAGGTGTATTTGCGGTAGCCGGTCACGGCTAACACCGACAGCACGCCGATGATCACCACGACGATCATCAGCTCCACCAGGGTCATGCCCCTCAATCGGGAACGGTGCATCCCCACCTCCTTGCTGGCCCATCAACCGGCCAACGCTTGAGCATACGCCATGCCGCGGGGCGCGATGCGGAAAAAGTGGTCCTCAAGCTGGCTGCATGGGGCCTGCCCGCTTGGGGTGCGCTGCGTGGATTCTTTTGGGGGATCGGGTGGTTCGGCACCCCGCCAACGGGCACGCGTGGGGGGTCCGAAAGGAAAAGCCCGCCGGGTGGCGGGCTCTTCATCGACCGTCAGGTCAGAACGTCTGGACTACTCCAGCTCGTCCTTGGTGTACACACCGGCGCCGCCGTTGATGTTGTTCGAGCCGTCCACGGTGGCGGAGCGCTCGAAGGTGGAGCGGGTACCGTTGCAGTCGAGGTCGCCGTAGGCGCCCGCGGTGAAGAACGAGGACACGCCGGTGCCGCCAGACTCGTAGCGGTACTGGAACAGGGCCGGGTCGTCGATGGCGAAGTTCAGGTCCTGCCAGCTGGCGTTGTTCCACAGCACCGGGTTGGGCGCGTACTTCTTGCTCTCGCCGTTGACACAGGCCGTCGCAGCGGGCGTGTTGTCGACGGTGAGGGGGAACTGCTTCTCGAGAATCGCGCCAGCGCGGTTGGTGTGCTCGTTGTTGTAGTACGCCACGGAGCTGTCGAAGAGCTTGCGGAGGTTCATGGTGGCCTCCGTGGTCTTCGAGCGGCGGATGTACTTCATGAAAGCCGGGATGGCGACCGCAGCCAGGATCCCGATGATGGCCACCACGATCATGAGCTCGATCAGGGTGAAGCCCTTGGCCTTGCGCAGCTTCTGCATGAGTCCTCCTCTTGGGTCATCCGTCTTGGACGCGTCTCTCGCACCCTGTCTCACCCCTTTTGCAGAGGCCGTGCCACGGTGTTTGGGGGGGGGGCTCCGCTCCAGCGTCCGCGGTTGGGGCGCGATGGGGGCTCAATCAGGCCATCGAAGCGGCCCAAAAGGAGCGGCGCCGGTGACAAAAAACGGCACCTCGGCCCAAAAACGGCACCGGAGACGCCGCGGAGCGTCACAGCCCGAGCTTGTCGAGGCGATAGCGGAGCGAACGAAAGGTGATGCGCAGCAAGTGCGCGGCGGCCTTCTTCTGGCCCGCGGTGCGCTCGAGGGCCTGGGTGATGAGGCGCCGCTCCAGATCGGCCACCGCCGCATCGAGATCCAGGCCTTCCTCGGGGAAGGTCTCCGGTGTTTCGGGGGCCTCCTCGTGGGCTTCACGCACCACCCGCAGCGCCGGGGGCAGATCGGCGACCGTGATGCGGTTGCCCTCGGCCAGCGCCACCGCCCGCTCCATCACGTTCTCGAGCTCGCGCACGTTGCCGCGCCAGGTGTGCTCGAGGAGCCGTTGCAGGGCTTCGGGCCCCAACTCGAGCACGGGCTTGTCGAGCTCGGTGGCGAACTTGCGCAGGAAGTGGCCGGCGAGGAGCGGGATGTCCTGGGGCCGCGCGCGCAGCGGCGGCAGCTCCAGGCTCAGGACATTGAGGCGGTAGTAGAGGTCCTCACGAAAGAGGCCGTCGCGGACGTCGTGGGCGAGGTTGCGGTTGGTGGCGGCGATGACCCGCACGTCCACCGGCACCTCCCGAGTTTGCCCCACCGCGCGGACCTTGCGCTCCTGCAGGACCCGGAGCAGCTTGACCTGCATGGGCGCGGGCAGCTCGCCGATCTCGTCGAGGAAGAGCGTGCCGCC
>Ga0075163_10001759_pt1 | contig 29236 bp, 27 predicted proteins | sample JI1023141ADNA_FD_71478 | JGI IMG/M metagenome (GOLD analysis project Ga0075163, IMG submission 71478) | Wastewater effluent complex algal communities from Wisconsin, to seasonally profile nutrient transformation and Carbon sequestration -... | ecosystem: Engineered > WWTP > Effluent > Algae...
CGTCTTCGGATCGGTTCGCCCCTCTTCGATACCCCCGCGGCGCCCGGAATTGGCCTGCCAGCCCCCGGGCAGCTCGGGCAGTCGGATTGGGAAGCCCAGCGCGGTTGCGTCCGCTTGGAGGGCATCAGGGGCGTCGTAGACCGGCACCGGGCCCTCTTGCGGCCCACGGGGCCGGAACGAACACATCCCGACCAATCCGGCCAGCACGATGCAGGCCAGCACCAACGGCCCCAGCGACCAGAACATGTCGCGGCCGTCCTGCAACAGTCGCGGTTTGGGTGGCCTCGCCGATGGAGTCGTCACGACAGCGAGTATCCCAGGTCCGAACCGTCTGCCCGGTTCTGGGACAATCGCACCCATGCCTGAACGCCGCCGCCGGGAAGCGCCCGATCGTAACCTCGCCCTCGAACTGGTCAGGGTGACTGAAGCGGGCGCGATGGCCGCGGGCCGCTGGGTCGGCCGGGGTGACAAGGAGGGCGGCGACGGCGCGGCCGTCGATGCCATGCGGGAGCTGGTCAACTCGGTGTCGATGCGCGGCGTCGTCGTCATCGGTGAGGGCGAGAAGGACAACGCCCCGATGCTCTACAACGGTGAGGAAGTCGGTAACGGCGACGGCCCCCAATGCGACTTCGCCGTCGACCCCGTCGACGGAACCACACTGATGAGCAAGGGCATGCCCAACGCGATCTCGGTGCTCGCGGTAGCCGAACGCGGTTCGATGTTCGACCCGTCCGCCGTTTTCTACATGAACAAGATCGCTGTCGGGCCCGACTCCGTCGGGGTCGTCGACATCACCGCTCCCATCGGGGACAACGTCCGCAAGGTGGCCAAGGCGAAGAACTCCAGCGTTGCCGACCTCACCGTCTGCATCTTGGACCGTCCACGCCACGAACAACTCATCGCCGACGTCCGCGCGGCCGGCGCCCGTATCCGCCTGATCTCGGACGGCGACGTCGCGGGCGCGATCTCCGCATGCCGACCGGATTCCGGCACGGACATGCTGGTCGGCATCGGCGGCACACCGGAAGGCATCATCGCGGCGGCGGCCATCCGCTGCATGGGCGGTGAGATCCAGGCGCAGCTGGCCCCCACCGACGATGTGGAGCGGCAGAAGGCCGTCGACCGCGGTCACGACCTCAGCCGCGTGCTCTCCACGGAAGATCTGGTCTCGGGCGAAAACGTGTTCTTCTGCGCCACCGGCGTCACCGACGGCGACCTGCTGAAGGGTGTGCGTTTCTTCGGCGGCGGTTGCACCACTCAGTCCATCGTGATGCGGTCGAAATCCGGCACCGTCCGCATGATCGAGGCCTACCACCGGCTTTCCAAGCTCAACGAATACTCCGCGGTGGACTTCACCGGGGATTTGTCTGCCGCATATCCGCTTCCGTAATCAGAACTTCCGCAGTCGAGAGGAACAGGGAAAACATGAGCACCGACGGTCTTGTCGAGGGCGAATACCGCATCGAGCACGACACCATGGGCGAAGTGAGGGTGCCGGTAAAAGCGTTGTGGCGAGCCCAGACCCAGCGTGCCGTCGAGAACTTCCCGATCTCGTTCCGCGGCCTTGAGCGCACTCAGATCCGGGCTCTGGGCCTGCTGAAAGCGGCCTGCGCACAGGTGAACAAGGACCTCGGCAAGCTGCCGGCAGAGAAGGCCGACGCAATCATCGCAGCCGCCGGCGAGATCGCCGACGGCCTGCACGACGACCAGTTCCCCATCGACGTATTCCAAACCGGTTCCGGCACAAGCTCGAACATGAATGCCAACGAGGTCATCGCGTCGATCTGCGCCCGCAACGGAGTCGCCGTCCACCCCAACGACGACGTGAACATGTCCCAGTCCTCCAACGATACCTTCCCGACCGCCACTCATATCGCCGCAACGGAAGCTGCTGTGCGCCAGCTGATTCCGGCCCTGGAGGAGCTCCACGAATCGCTGGCCGCCAAGGCGAAGCAGTGGCGGACCGTGGTGAAGAGTGGACGCACCCATTTGATGGACGCTGTGCCCGTCACCCTGGGCCAGGAATTCGGCGGTTACGCCCGTCAGATTGAAGCAGGCATCGAACGAGTGCGCGCCTGCCTTCCCCGCCTGGGCGAGTTGGCCATCGGCGGCACCGCGGTCGGCACCGGCCTCAACGCGCCGGACGGCTTCGGCGCGAAGGTTGTCGCGGTGCTGGTCTCACAGACCGGCCTGGCTGAATTGCGCACGGCGAAGGACTCTTTCGAGGCCCAGGCCGCCCGCGATGGACTGGTGGAAGCATCCGGTGAACTGAAGACCATTGCCGTGTCGTTGACCAAGATCGCCAACGACATCCGGTGGATGGGTTCGGGTCCGCTGACCGGCCTGGCGGAACTGCATCTGCCCGATCTGCAGCCGGGCAGCTCGATCATGCCGGGGAAGGTCAACCCGGTGCTCCCGGAGGCTGTCACCCAGGTGGCCGCTCAGGTCATCGGCAACGATGCAGCCGTCACCTGGGGTGGCGGCAACGGCGCGTTCGAACTCAACGTCTATATCCCGATGATGGCACGCAACGTTCTCGAGTCCTTCACCTTGCTGGCCAACGTCTCTCGACTGTTTGCGCACCGCTGCATCGACGGTCTGGTCGCCGACGAAAAGCGGCTACGCACGCTGGCCGAATCGTCACCGTCGATCGTGACGCCGCTGAACTCGGCGATCGGCTACGAAGAGGCAGCAGCGGTGGCCAAGGAAGCGCTCAAGGAGCACAAGACAATTCGGCAGACCGTCATCGACCGCGGCCTGATCGGCGACAAGCTGTCCGAAGCGGAACTCGACAAGCGCCTCGACGTGCTGGCGATGGCGAAGGTCCGCGACGAGGGCTAGTCCCCCGACTCCTTTACGTGGATCTCGGCGCAACTCATCTGCCGCGCAGTGCGATCTTCTAGGCGCCGTTGTTCGGACCGCCCGAATTCGCACCCGGAATGTCCGTGATCGGATAGTTGGGCATCGGCGCGGGCGACGGCGTGTTCGGCAAGGCCGGGATGTCGGCGGGCGGGATGTCGTGCAGATCGTTGACCGGCGGACCGTTGTCGCGGCCGCCGTAGACGCTGCCGGGTGTTCTCGGCCCCAGCATCTGGTTGACGGTGACCAGGTGATAGCCGTTGGCCTTCAACACCGGAATGAACTGCTGCACAAGGTCGACCGTGCTCGAGTAAGTGTCGTGAAACAGCACCACCGAGCCCGGCTTGATCTGCGTCATGAGCATGTAACGCGTTGCGGCCGTGTTGGAATCGTTCATCCAATCGAACGGGATGACGTCCCACAGGATGGCCGCCAGTCCGTACTGTGCAGCCACCTTGTTCACCGCGTCGTCCGTCAGACCGCCGGCAGGCCGCCACAGCACCGGCGTCTGGCCCGTCGCCGCATGGATCGCATCGTTTGCCTTGCTGAACTGGGCGGGGACGTCCTGCACCGGGATCGTCGTCATGTTGGGGTGTTCCCAGGTATGACTACCGATTTCCATCCCGGCATCGGCAACCCGCCTGGCTCCGCCCGGATTGTCGGCAACCTTGTTGCCGATCATGAAGAAGGTGGCCTTAGCGTCGGCGTCGCGCAGGATGCTGAGGAGTCGATCGGTGAAAGGACCCGGCCCGTCGTCAAAAGTCAGGGCGACGCACTTGGCCACCGCGCAATCGACGGATTCGGCTTTCGCCTCCCTGGCGTGACCGCCGCAACCCACGGCCACGCCGAGGAACGCCAGAACCGCGACAACCGAAAGCAGCCTACGCATTAAGGCGAGTCTACCGTCGCTCACCGCGAGGGCCCTGCGTACGGGCCTGTCATGGCAGGGCGCCGGGGCTGATCTCCTCGAGCATCTCAGTGACGAGTGCGGCAATCGGAGACCGCTCACTGCGCATCAGGGTGACATGCGCGAACAACGGGTGTCCCTTGAGCTTTTCGATGACGGCGGCAACGCCGTCATGGCGACCGACGCGCAGGTTGTCACGTTGGGCGACATCGTGAGTGAGCACCACCCGCGACCCCGAACCGAGTCGCGACAGCACCGTCAGCAAGACGTTCCGCTCCAACGACTGCGCCTCATCGACGATCACGAAGGAATCGTGCAGCGACCTCCCACGGATGTGCGTAAGGGGCAGGACTTCGAGCATGCCTCGGGACAGCACCTCTTCAAGAACCGCCGGAGAGGCCAGGCCTTCGAGCGTGTCGAAGACAGCCTGGGCCCAGGGCCCCATCTTGTCGCTTTCGCTGCCCGGAAGATAACCGAGGTCTTGTCCCCCAACGGCATACAACGGCCTGAACACCACAACCTTGCGCTGCGTGCGACGCTCCAGGACGGCTTCGAGACCGGCACACAATGCCAGCGCTGACTTGCCGGTACCTGCCTTGCCGCCCAGCGAGACGATGCCAACAGACTCGTCGAGCAGCAAGTCCAACGCCACACGCTGTTCGGCGGAACGCCCACGCAGCCCGAATACCTCGCGGTCACCGCGAACCAACTGAACCTTCTTATCCGCGTTGACTCGGGCCAGCGCGTGGGAGGTACCGCCGAGTAGACGAACTCCGGTGTGACACGGCAGGTTTCGCGCTTCTTCAAGATCGATCTCACCGTCAGCGAACAGCGAGTCGATATCGCCGGCCGCGACGTCAATCTCAGACATGCCCGTCCATCCGGATGTGATCACGTCTTGTGCATGGTATTCATCGGCAGCCAGGCCGACGGCGCCCGCCTTGACCCGCAGTGGAATGTCCTTGCTCACCAGCGTCACCTTTTTGCCCTCGGCGGCGAGATTGGCGGCGCAGGTCAGAATCCTGGAATCGTTTGTGTCAGTTCGGAATCCAGCGGGCAAGATCGTTGGGTCGCTGTGGTTCAGCTCGACATGCAGCGTTCCGCCTTCGTCCCCGACCGGAATCGGCTGGTCCAGTCGGCCGTGCTCCAGTCGCAGATCATCGAGCAACCGGAGCGCCTGACGGGCGAACCAGCCCAGCTCATGATGATGCCGCTTCGCTTCCAATTCACTGATCACCACCAGTGGCACGACCACCTGATGTTCCGCGAACCGCGTACATGCCCACGGGTCGGATAGCAGGACTGAAGTGTCGAGAACGTATGTGCGGACGACCGGTTCGGACGACACGGGTTCGGACGACACGCGCTGAGATGACGGGGACGACGGGTGCTGAGACGGGGAATTTGTCACGAGGCGCTCCTTGAGCTGGTGGCCGACCCTTCAGCCGACCGAAGCCCGCGCGGCGCCCGCACGAACCCCTCGGTGGACGCCGCGGCACCGGAACCGGGGCCGGCCCCGTCGAACTCGAAACGATCGGTGCCACCCGGATAGCAGAGCATGTCGCAAGCCATCGATTTCGACGCTACTCCGCGCCGGTGTCACGAACGCGTAACGGCGCGCCGCGTCAAAAACCCTCTTACGCCAGAACGAATTTCTTCAGCCGAGCTTCGCCGGCCAGACCCCAGGCGGTGATGCGATCGGAGACCACCTTGCGGGTATCCCCCTCATCGAAGATGCCCGATTCGGCGATCAGTTCAAGCTTGTCCCGGTATTCCAGAATGTCGCCGCCCACGAGTCCCAGTTCGCCGGCACGCCTGGCAACCGCACCGATGACCTCGTCGCGATGGTCATCCAGGCAGGCCTCGACGAGACTGTGGAAGAACTCTTCGTGACGCTCCTCGTCGAGGGCGATGCGACCGACCAGGCCTTTGAGTACCGGCTCTTCGATCTTGGCCTCAAGGTTACGCAGGAATACCGCGTGGGCGCGCTCATAGAGCGCCATGAAGGCAAGCGTCTCGATCTGGGTGTATGTGTCGGCGCGATAGCCACGCATGACATGGGTGACGCGGACGTCCTCGTTTGCGGTCGGGTCGAAGTTGCGTGTCACCACGAGGTATTCGCGCAACGCAATGGCGTGCAGGTTTTCCTCAGCGGTCCAGCGGCCTATCCAGCGGCCCCACTTGTTGGCCAGAATGAAATGTTCGACGAACTCGCGATGGTAGCCGGCGAGGTTGTCCTTGGTGATCAGCAGCACCTCGAGCGCAGCGATGACATCGGCGGGCAAGGTGACCTGTGACGGCTCCCAATCCCGGCCGCCAAGGAAAGCAAAGTTCTCCCCCTGATCGAACGGGACGTAGTCATGGGCGTACCACTCGTCGGCGGTTGCCAGGAATCGGTTGAGACTGTTTGCCACGACCGGCTCGAGTTCGAGGGTCAATGCATTCGCAACAGGTTTCTGTGCCATGCGGTAACTGTAACTCAGATTAACGGCTGTCGTGAAATTCGACGGTGCCGTGTCGACTAGGTGAGTGTAAGACCGGGATACAGCGGATTGGCGGCCAACATTTCAGCGGAAGCGGCGTGCACGCGCGCTGCGACACCGTCAGCAAGCGTGTACCTGGCCTTCGACGGCCCGGACGGACCGGCGGCAGCTTCGGTGTTGGACAACACGTCCACGACCAGTTCGGCGACCCGATCGAATTCCGCCGGCCCGAACCCGCGCGTGGTCAGTGCAGGTGTGCCGAATCGGATGCCACTGGTGTACCAGGCACCGTTGGGGTCCGACGGGATGGCGTTTCGGTTGGTCACCACTCCGGAATCCAGCAGCGCAGACTCGGCCTGACGCCCGGTCACACCGAATGACGTCACATCGAGCAGAACGAGATGGTTGTCGGTGCCACCGGTCACCAGACGGGCGCCTCTCTTGAGTAGACCCTCGGCGAATGCCCTGGCGTTGTCGGCGACGCGCTGGGCGTATGCCTGGAAGGCGGGCTGGCGGGCCTCGGCCAATGCCACGGCCTTGGCGGCCATCACATGGGACAAGGGCCCGCCCAACACCATCGGGCACCCCTTGTCGACGGCACCGGCGTACTCAGCTGTCGCCAGAACCAGGCCGCCTCGCGGCCCGCGCAGCGATTTGTGCGTTGTAGTCGTGGTGACGTGCGCGTGTGGCACCGGATCCTCGTCGCCGGTGAACACCTTGCCCGCCACCAGTCCGGCGAAATGGGCCATGTCCACCATCAACGTGGCACCGACCTCATCGGCGATCTCGCGCATCTTCGCGAAGTTGACCCGGCGCGGATACGCCGAATAGCCGGCGACGAGGACGAGCGGCTTGAATTCACGGGCCGCGGCAGCCACCGCGTCGTAATTGATCAGGCCGGTCGCCGGGTCGGTTCCGTAGCTGCGCTGGTGGAACATCTTGCCGGAGATGTTCGGCCGGAAGCCGTGCGTCAGGTGGCCACCGGTGTCGAGCGACATCCCCAACAGCCGCTGGCTGCCGAGCCTGGCCCGCAGCCGCTCCCACTCCGCCTCGGACAGGTCGTTGACATGCTTCACACCGAGCTCGCTCAACGCGGGGGCTTCCACCCGGGTGGCGAGAATTGCCCAGAACGCCACCAGGTTCGCGTCGATCCCCGAGTGCGGCTGCGCATAGGCGTACGGCGCGCCAAACAATTCGCGGGCATGTTCGGCGGCGACGGCCTCGACTTCGTCGACGTTCTGGCAACCGGCGTAGAAGCGGTGACCGATGGTTCCCTCGGCATATTTGTCCGACAGCCAGCTGCCCATCGTGAGCAGGACAGCGGGGGACGCATAGTTCTCGCTGGCGATGAGCTTGAGCGAATCCCGTTGGTCGGCGAGCTCTTTGCGAGTGGCCGCCGCGATCCGCGGTTCGACCGATTCGATGACCCGCAGTGCGGCGTTGTATGCCTCGGAGGCGGTGGCTGCATAGTCGGCGCCCGGAGCGGCGGTAGAGACAGTCGACTCAGAACTCATGGGGTCAGCGTAGTCGGGCCACAACCGGCTCAAATACCAGGCTGACGTCTTGCCGAGTGTGCGTCGTCATCCGCTCCGGGCGGTGCGTCGGGTATGAAACCGCACACCCGGCGGGGGGTTCAGGCGGTCTCGGCGCGCAGCGCCGACGGGATCAGCGGCTCGTCGAGCAACCGGCCAAACCGTTCCGTCAGCGACACTTCAGCAGGCCGGGCGTCGAGCCACGTCCGCAGCAGTCGATAACCCTCGACGTAGGTGCTCGTGTAGGCCCGCCACAACGGCGACGACAGGAAACGGATCATCTGGCGCGCCCGGGCCTCGTCAACGAGCAACCAGCGCCGCAGGTAGGCCACCACATCGTCGACGTCGCGGTGCTCGTCGTGCAGCATCAACGCGGCGTCCTGCCTGACGTCTGCCAGGGCGGCCACGGCCTCCGATAACGATTCGGCGCGCTCCCCATCGAACCGCAGCCCAAGGTCGGCGTAGATCTCCGAGGCCCACACGCCCCAGCCCGGCCCAACCGCCGCATACAACGCAAGGTCCGCGAGCCCCTCGGCCATCAGGCACCGCGGGGTGTTGACCAGGAAGATGGTCTGTTCCGCCTGCCCGCCCGCAGCAACCAATCCCGCCTCCTTGCGGCAGTGTTCCGTGTGATGCCCGGGATAGGACTCGTGGGCAACGAGGCGAGGCAGATTCGCCATTTGCTGTTTCAGGTCGGCGTTCACAGCCACCGTTGATCGGTAGTCGCCCTCGTAGTAATTGAAACCGGACCAGGGTTTGTCGGAGACCACCTCGTAGAGGATCGTCTCGGACTCGGGCAGCGGGTAGTTGGCGCGCACGATGTCACGCAGCGCACTGGAGAACGCGTGAATGCATTCCTCAAGCCGTGCGGGCGGAATCTCTTCGGACGTGCGGTGGGCCTCCATCCGCTCGGCAAGCGGACCCGAACCCCCGAGCACCTCGTCCAGACGAGCATGGGCCGCCCGATAGCGATCAGGATCGCCCCTGGCGATGTCGACGTCGAAGTAATCGCGCACCTCCTCGACGAATCCCACCGGCTCGCCCGCGAATTTTCGTGCCGCACAGGCGAGCGCCCGCAGATGAGCGCCGATGAAATCGGCACGGGCGTCGGTGAAACCATCGCGCCGAGGGACATCCGCCACCGAGACGAGCAAACGTTGCGCCTGTTTTGCCAGTTCAGCGGGCTGCGGAGGCGGCTCGTCGGCAACCTCGGCACGCAGTTGCGGATCCCCGGTGAACGCATCGACATAGCCGTCCTCGATCCGATCGAATCGGAGTCCGAGCTTGAGGTAGTCCCGAATCAACGTTGCCGGCTGCATGCAACAACGCTAACGATCCAACCCTGGGACCGCATGATCGAGCGCCAACTGTCAAACTGACACCATGGCGCGGCTGAGCGAACCCAGCCCATACGTGGAGTTCGACCGTAGTCAATGGCGGGCGCTCCGCATGTCGACGCCATTGAAGCTCACCGAAGAAGAGTTGATGGGCCTGCGCGGCCTCGGCGAGCAGATCGACCTACTCGAGGTCGAAGAGGTCTATCTGCCCCTGGCCCGGTTGATTCATCTGCAGGTCGCGGCCCGCCAGAGCCTGTTCGCCGCGACCGCTGAGTTCCTCGGCGAACCACAACAAAACCCCGGCCGACCGGTGCCGTTCGTCATCGGCGTCGCCGGCAGCGTGGCCGTCGGCAAGTCGACCACCGCGCGAGTGCTTCAAGCGCTGCTCGCCAGATGGGAGCACCACCCCCGCGTCGACCTGGTGACCACCGACGGGTTCCTGTATTCGAATGCCGAGTTGGCCCGGCGAAACCTCATGCACCGCAAGGGATTTCCGGAGAGCTACGACCGTCGTCGACTATTGCGATTCGTCACGTCGGTGAAATCGGGCGCCGATCAGGTCTGCGCCCCGGTGTACTCGCATCTGATCTACGACATCGTTCCCGGCGATCAGCACATCGTCACCCATCCGGACATCCTCATCCTCGAGGGCCTCAACGTACTTCAGACGGGGCCCACCCTGATGGTGTCGGATCTCTTCGACTTCTCGGTGTACGTCGACGCCCGAATCGAAGACATCGAGCAGTGGTACATCAACCGGTTCCTGGCGATGCGCGCCGGCGCCTTCGCAGACCCGGCTTCGCATTTTCACCACTACGCAAACCTGTCGGATCAGCAGGCGATGGCCGCCGCCCGCGATATCTGGCGGACCATCAACCGGCCGAACCTGATCGAGAACATCTTGCCCAGCCGTCCGCGGGCAACCCTCGTGCTGCGCAAGGATGCCGATCACGCCATCAATCGGCTCCGGCTGCGCAAGCTCTGAGGGGCTGACCGCCCGCCGACACAGTCCTGTCGCGACGGTGCGGCCACCTCACGCACCGAATCTGCGGTGACGCGAGCTGTAGTCACGCAGGGCGCGGAGGAAATCAACCCGACGGAACGCGGGCCAGTGAGCCTCGGTGAACCACATCTCCGAATACGCGCTCTGCCACAGCAGGAAACCGCTCAACCGCTGCTCCCCCGATGTCCGGATCACCAAGTCGGGGTCGGGCTGCCCGGACGTGTACAGGTTTTCCGAGATCCCCTCGCTCGTCACGGCCTCGATGAGTTGCTCGGCCGTAGCGCCGTTGGCCAGCTGCTTGCCCAGCAGCGCACGCACCGCGTCGACGATCTCGCGGCGGCCCCCGTAGCCCACCGCTACGTTGACGTGGAAGGCGCCGGGCTCCGCTGTGGTGGCGGTTCCCTCGACCGCGTCGCGCAGGCGCGCCGCATGCTCCTCGCCGAGCACGTCGAGATCACCCACCGTGCGCACACTCCACCGGTTCGCCGGCGCGCAGATTTGCTCCACAACCTCGGTGATGATGGAGATGAGCGACGCGAGTTCCTCGCGGTCGCGCTGAAGGTTCTCCATCGACAACAGATAGATCGTCGCCATCTCGATCCCGGCGTCAGCACACCAGCCGAGCATTTCGGCGATCTTGGCGGCACCCATCCGGTAGCCGTAACTGACGTCCTCGTGACCAGCATCACGCGCCCATCGCCGGTTGCCGTCGCAGAGCACCGCGATATGGCGGGGTAGCTGGGATTTGGTGCGTCCGAGCTCGTGACGCAACCGCATCTCATAGAGCCGATAGGCCGGCTCCTTCAAGCGTGGGGGAATGATCTCCACGACGAACCAGACTACTGTGACGCTAGGTAACACCCCCGGGAAACGGTCTCAGGGAACGCCCCGATATGAGCCTTTCTTCAATATCGGCGATGGAGGTGAGATGACCACAGAAATCGAGACCGCCGAGACCGGGCGGCCCGAATCAGCAGGTGCCGCGGAGGACTTCCCCGAAGCCGTCGTCGACGGTGTCGCGCAGTTCCTGGGCAAGCCCCGAGCCCGCGGCTGGATCCACGTCTACGCGGCGATGGTCGCCGCGATCGCCGGCGCGGCATTGGTGTCGGTGTCCTGGGCGGTGGAGTCGACCAGGGCGGGTATCGCCACCCTCATCTACACGCTGACGATCGTGGCCATGTTCACGGTCAGTGGCACCTATCACCGGGTGAAGTGGAAGTCGCAGGCCGCGCATAAGTGGATGAAACGGCTAGATCACTCGATGATCTTCGTGTTCATCGCGGGCAGCTACACACCGTTCGCATTGCTGGCTCTGCCCGAACGCAGCGGTTGGGTGCTGTTCTGGATCGCCTGGGGTGGCGCGATCGCGGGCGTGCTGTTGAAGATGTGCTGGCCGTCGGCGCCGCGCTGGGTCGGTGTTCCGCTGTACCTGTTGCTCGGTTGGGTCGCGGTCTGGTTCATCGGGCCGATCATGCACGGGGCAGGCGTTGCGGCGCTGGTGCTGCTGATCGTCGGCGGTGCGCTGTACAGCATCGGCGGGGTGCTCTACGCACTGAAGTGGCCCAACCCGTGGCCGACGACCTTCGGGCATCACGAGTTCTTCCATGCCTGCACCGCAGTTGCCGCGATCTGTCACTACATCGCGATGTGGTTCGCGGTTTTCTGACCTTTGCCTGCCGCGAGTGCGAAGCCAGTGCGAGAACTCTCCTGAGTTCTCGCACTGGCTTCACACTCGAGAGTGGCCGAGCGCGTTTTCCAGGTCTACCAATGCCGTGACCGGAAGACCGCACACACGGCCTCGGCACACGTAGGCGGCGTCGCTGCCGTTCACTCGGCCTCGTCCCACCAGCAGGGGTGACGAGTCGCGGGCACCGCCGACGATGATCGCTCCGCCTGGGGCCAGCCGTCGTGCAGCGTCGAGCAGCTCGGATTCACCGTCGGAAGCCACCGCGACCTGCAGCGGACCACGCACGGAAGCTTCGGCGACCGCCAGCCAGTGCCCGGCGGATCGCGGCGCCCGCGCCAGTAGCGGCGAGTGCGCCCGCAACGTGTCCGACGCCGCCGAAACGTACGTTTCGGCGCGGCCGCCGTCGACGAGGTGCGCCGCGGTCAGCAACGCCTCAGCAAGCAGAGCGGCCCCCGACGGGGTGGCGCCGTCGATCGGATCCGCAGGACGGACCACCAGCCGCTCAGCATCGTCGGCGCTGTCGAACCACCGGCCCTGACGGACGTCGCCGAAATGCCGGAGCGCCAGGTCTAGAAGATCGGTGGCGATCGTCACCAGCCATTGCTCACCGGTGAGCTGATAGACACTCAACAGACCCGTCGCCAGTGCCGCGTAATCCTCAAGTGCCGCCGGACTCCGGCCGACCACACCGTTCAGGCTGGCACGACGCAGACGACCGTCGACGGTGTGCAGATCGGTCAGCCGTGAAGCACACCTCGTCGCCGCGTCGAGCAGTCGCGGATCGTTCAGCGCCACGCTCGCCTCGGCTAGCGCCGTGACGGCCAACCCGTTCCACGCGGTGACGACCTTGTCGTCACGCCCGGGTTGCTGCCGTTGCCGCCGCGCGGTCAGCAGCGTGCTGCGTACCCGTTCGAAGCGCTCATTATCGTCAGGTTCGATGCGAAGTTGCAGGACCGATGTCCCGTGTTCGAAAGTCCCCTGACTTGTGACCGCGAAAAGCGCTGCCGCCCAACGCCCGTCGCCGTCGCCAAGGACTTCGACGAGCTGCTTTTCCGTCCAGACATAGGTGGAACCCTCCGTCCCGGCCGCATCGGCGTCGAGGGAGGACGTGAACAGGTCTCCATCGGCCAGGTCTGTGAGCAGGAATCCGGCCGTCTGCGCCGCGACTCGCCAGGCCAGCGGATCACCGGTACGCCGCACCCAATGCGCGTAAACGCGTAGTAGCAGCGCGTTGTCGTAGAGCATCTTCTCGAAATGCGGCACCACCCAGTCGGCATCCACGCTGTAGCGCGCGAATCCGCCGGCGAGGTGGTCATAAATCCCGCCACGCGCCATCGCGATACAGGTGCGCTCCACCGTGGCCAGCGTGTCTGTCGAACCGGTGCGCTCGTAGCTGCGCAGCAGCGCTTCCAGCAGAGCCGACGGCGGGAACTTGGGTTGCGCGCCGAACCCACCGCGCTGGACGTCCTCGTCGCTGCGAACGGCCGCGACGGCGTGGTCGCACAACTGCGTGCTGATGTCAGCACCGCCGCCTGACAATCCCGACGCCAGGCGCCGGAGTTCAGAGGTGATGTGGTCGGACGCCTGCTCGACATCCGCGCGGCGGGTCCGCCACGTGTCCGCGATCGCCGCAAGCAAGTGCAGGAATTGTTGCTTCGGGTAGTAGGTGCCGCAGTAGAAAGGGCGGCCGTCCGGGGCGAGGAAGCAGGTCATGGGCCAACCGCCCTGGCCGGTGAGCGCGACGGTCGCATTCATGTAAACCGCATCGAGGTCCGGGCGCTCTTCGCGGTCGACTTTGATGCAGACGAAGCCGGCATTGAGGACGGCGGCAACATCCGGATCTTCGAACGACTCGTGCGCCATGACATGACACCAGTGGCAAGCCGCGTATCCGATCGACAGCAGGATCGGAACATCACGCCGGACAGCCTCTGCAAGTGCGTCGGCAGTCCACTCCTGCCAGTGCACCGGATTGTCGGCGTGCTGGCGAAGGTAGGGGCTGGTGGAGCCGGTCAGCCGGTTAACGTGCCGGTCCATCGGGAGAAGGTTCGCCGTCCTGCCCGTCGTCGGCCTGCCCAGTCTCTCCTACGACACTGTCGGCCACCGCTGGTTCGGATTCTGGATCGAATGTCTCGGGCAGCCGTTTGAGATGGCGGTTCATCGACCAAACCAGTGCGCACGTCGCGATCAGCAGCAGCACGACGATCAACAGCCCGATGGGGCTAGCTTTACCGAATTCCGGGCCGGTCTGCGAAGGCTTGTCAGCCACCAGGGTCAGGGCGATGAGTAGCGGAGTTGTCATTCGAATACCTCGATTCCAGCGAACAGATCGTCCTCGGGAAGAGCGGCGGGTACCCGTGAACGCGCCAGCTCGAACTCCTCGGTTGGCCACAACCGCCTCTGCCACTCCATGGGTGTGACGAAGAAGAACCCGTCCGGGTCGATCTGGGTGGCGTGTGCGCGCAACGCATCGTCACGCTGGTGGAAGAAATCCGCGCAGTGCACGCGCGTTGTGACACGGGCGGCCATCGGATCGTGATCCGGGTGCCAATTCTCGAGCCAGCGCGCGAAGGGGCCTTCCTGACCGTTCTTGGCGAATTCGTCCTGCAGGAGTTGCATGCGCTGGCGAATGAAGCCGTGGGTGTAATAGAGCTTGCTCACCGGCCACGGCTCACCCGCCTCAGGGTTCCCGTCACCGTCGGCCGCGGCTTCGAACGCGGCCACAGACACCTGATGGCAGCGGATGTGATCAGGATGCGGATAGCCGCCGTTCTCGTCGTACGTCGTCATCACGTGCGGACGGAACTCGCGGATCACTTTCACCAGTTCGGCAACCGGCTCGTCCATCGGTATCGATGCGAAGCAGCCCTCCGGAAGGGGGGGCAACGGATCGCCTTCGGGCAAACCGGAATCGATGAAGCCCAACCAGCGATGTTCGACACCCAGGATGTCGGCCGCGGTGGCCATCTCGTCACGACGGACGTCGCCGATTCGATCGCGGACTTCCGCGCGATCCATCGCCGGATTGAGAATGTCGCCCCGCTCACCGCCGGTAAGGGTGACCACCAGAACACGGACACCCTCGGCCACATACCTGGCCAGTGTTGCCGCGCCCTTACTGGACTCGTCGTCCGGGTGTGCGTGCACGGCCATCAACCGCAATTCGGTCACTTCTGCCTCTACCTCTTCGCGTACCAGGTTCACGCACCGTGTCTCAGACCCCGACGTCTCAGAGCCCGACGTCTCAGAGCCCGACGTCCCCGACCCCGGCGCGCCTATAGTTTCTCGTCGTAATGGTCCCACCCGATCGGCGGGTACCCCAACCGAGCCTCCTCAATGAGAGCCATTCTCCTTAACATGACAGAAGGCGCCAGCCAATACCCGCCAGAGCCCGCTACCTCTCGCTACGGGCGGCAACGTCAGCCGGCCCGTGTCCGCCGTCGAATGGCGTTTGCCCTGGGTGCGGTGGCGGTGGTCATCGCGGTGATCGTCGCCATCGTGGCTTATCAGCGCTTTTCCGCAGTGGACGTCCAAGGCCGAATAGACGCCTATCAGGTGCTCGACGACCACAGCGTCTCGGTCACGATCAGCGTGACCCGAAAAGATCCGGCCCGGCCGGTGTCCTGCATCGTCAGGGCGAGATCTCGAGACGGCGACGAAACGGGCCGTCGAGAAATCCTGGTCCCGCCGGCCGACTCGGCAACCGTTCAGGTCACCACGATTGTGGAGTCCTACAAGCGGCCATTCGTCGGGGATATCTACGGGTGCGGCACAGACGTTCCCTGGTACCTGGTTCGGCCGCCGGCATAACACCCCGGCCGGCAGCTGGTCAGCAAACACCGCACGGTGAATTTCCGAATACGCGCTGACCAGGCGGTGGTAGAGTCGCCTGATACACGGCTCCTGCTGGGGCCGTGTATTGCTTCATGTGAGCACTTTTTCACGTTGCTCATTGACGGCAGTACACGCGGGTTCCCGGCAGCGCCAACCGATTCGACGCGACCATCGCGGACCGAGGAACGAGGAGCGCGAGATGACCGACACCCAGGTGACCTGGTTGACTCAGGAATCGTTTGACCGGCTCAAGACCGAGCTCGATCATCTGATCGCCAACCGGCCCATCATCGCCGCCGAAATCAATGACCGCCGCGAAGAGGGCGACCTTCGGGAGAACGGCGGCTATCACGCCGCCCGCGAACAGCAGGGGCAGGAAGAAGCCCGTATTCGCCAACTCCAGGAGTTGCTGAACACGGCGAAGGTCGGCGAGGCCCCCAAGGTGTCCGGCGTCGCGCTGCCCGGTTCGGTGGTGAAGGTCTACTACGACGGCGACGAATCCGACAGCGAGACGTTCCTGATCGCCACCCGCCAGGAGGGCGTCGTCCACGACAAGCTTGAGGTGTATTCGCCCGCTTCTCCGTTGGGAGCCGCGCTGCTGAACGCGAAGGTCGGCGACACGCGCTCGTACACCGTGCCCAGCGGCAATACAGTCAAGGTGACGCTGGTAAGCGCCGAGCCTTACCACGCCTGACAAACACCGTGGAGGCCGCGTCTGATGGCGCGCATCGCGGAAGACCTGCTTCTACTGCTTCTGGACAACGCCTCGGCCAAGCCGGTACTGCCCCGAGGTCTGTCGCGACGCCTTTTGGCCGCAGCAGTGCTGCTGGACCTTGCCTACGACGGCAGGATCCGCCCGGCCCTGCCATCCGAGCCGGCGCAGGGCTGTCTGGTGGCGCTATCCGGTCCTCCCCCGCTTGATCCCGTGGTCAGGCCCGCGCTGACCCTGCTGCAGCGGGCGCCCCTCGCACCGGCGACAGCCATCGGAAAGCTGAGTAAGCATGTCGAAGACGACGTCCTCGATCAGTTATTGCGCACCGGTCAGATCCGGCAGGTGCAATTGACATCCGGCAGGTTCAAGGCGAACGAATACGCCTGGCCCATGACTGACCGGTCACGGGTGGACGCCATTCGTGCGGAAGTCCTGAGCGTCTTGTTCGACCGCCAACTCCCGGCCCCTCCGACGGCCGCGATCATCGCGCTCCTGCACGCCTGCGACCGCCTCGGAACGCTGTTGAACCTGAATGACCGGGGCCGACAATGGGTGATTCAGCGCGCGGGCGAAATTTGCAGCGGCAGTTGGGTTTCCAATACCGAAATGAACCAGATCAATCTGGCGGTGACGATCTCGGCGGTGCAACCCGCATTGACGTGATCAGGCGAGCGCCTGCTCGAGATCGCCGACAAGATCTGCAGGGTCCTCGATCCCGACCGAGAGCCTAACCAGGTCGGCAGGCACCTCCAGGTGCGAACCTGCGGTAGACGCGTGTGTCATCGCCCCCGGATGCTCGATCAGCGACTCCACACCACCGAGTGACTCCGCAAGAATGAAAACCTCTGTCTTCGAACATAATTCGCGGGCCGCGGCGGCGCCTCCACGCATCCGGACCGATACCATCCCTCCGAAGCCACTCATCTGGCGGGCAGCGACCTCATGACCCGGGTGATCCGGCAAACCCGGATAGAGCACGCGGGCCACGGCAGAATGATCGGCGAGGAATTCGGCCACGCGGGCGGCATTCGCGCTGTGCCGCTGCATCCGCAGCTCGAGTGTCTTGAGTCCCCGCATCGTCAGGTAGGCGTCGAAGGGACCGGGAATCGCGCCCGCACCGTTCTGCAGGAACGCGAACTTGGCGTCGAGCTCCTCATCGTTGGTGATCAACGCGCCACCGATCACATCGGAGTGACCGCCGATGTACTTCGTCGTGGAATGCAGCACGATGTCCGCGCCGAGATTCAACGGCTGCTGCAACGCCGGCGAAGCAAAGGTGTTGTCCACCAGAACCTTCGCGCCACAAACCGATCCGACCTCAGCGATCGCGGCGATGTCGGCGATCGACAAGAGCGGGTTCGTCGGCGTCTCAACCCAGATCAACCGGGTGCTGCTGGTGATCGCCGCCCGCACGGCGTCGACATCGGACAGCTGCACGGGCGTGTGGTCCACGCCCCACTCTCGAAAGACCTTGTCGATCAGTCGGAAGGTGCCACCATATGCGTCGTCAGGAATGACGATGTGATCTCCGGGCCGCAGCACCGCCCGGAGCGCACAATCGCTTGCGGCCATTCCCGATCCGAAAGCGCGCGCGAACGTGCCGTCCTCGACCGCCGCCAGCACGGCCTCGAGCGCCGACCTGGTCGGATTCCCTGTCCGGGCGTACTCGAATCCGCCGCGCAGTCCACCGACCCCGTCCTGCGCGAACGTGCTGCTCGCGTAGATCGGCGCGTTGACGGCCCCGGTCGCCGGATCCGGCTGGAATCCGGCGTGGATCGCCTTGGTTGCAAAGCCCTTGACTCGGTACCGATCGGCTGCGCTGCGCTGCTCACTCATCGCTGCCGAGCCTAGTCCGCGTAAACCTGCACGAACGAGCCGCCCGTCAGACCGCCGGGACGACGTTTCCGCCGGTGATGCGGCGGAAGGCGAAGATCTCGAACAGGAAAGCGACCGGAATGGCGACGAGGAGTCCAACACCACACAGCAGCGCGCCGACCGCGATGATCGCAATCGCCACCAGCCACACCAGCAGGCAGTCGATGAATTTCGCCTTCACGATCTCGAAGCTTGCCTTGAGAGCATCGACCGGTGACAGGTTCCGGTCCAGCAACGCCACCGTCGTGAACATCGTGAAGATCGACACCAGCAGGCCGGGGATGACGCACAGGAAGCTACCGATCGAGGTCAGGACCCCCATGATCAGCGTTGCTATGACCATGCTTCCGACCATCCGCGGCTTGAAGAACGATCCGATCGATACCGGTCGGCCATCGGCGATGTCCAGCAGTCCGCCCAGGTAGGCCGACAGGAGCACGCCCCCGACCGCCACAATGACCAGGTTTCCGACCAACGAAATGAGGGTTCCGACGGGCCCCATCACCATGTTGCCCGAATAGAAGTACGAGCTGGATTCGGAATAGTAGGTGACGGTGTTCGGGGACACCGCCATCAGCGCGCCGTATAGCGCGCCGCTGAGCAGGCCAATGATGATTCCGTACACCAGCGTCGAAACCAGAAGTGGGCCGATGTTCTTGCCCAACTGCTTGAAGGCCCAGGACAATCCGTCGCCGATGCTCATCGATGAGCCACCGGGCGCCGGATAACCCGGAGCAGGCGGCGGGTAGTAGCCGGGGGGTGGCGGGAAGCTCCCCTGGGGAGGGCCGTAGTTACCCGGCGGCGGCGGAAAATTGCCGGGCGGAGGGGGGTAATTACCCGGCGGGGGCGGGAAGTTCCCCTGCGGAGGGCCGTAGTTACCCGGCGGCGGCGGAAAGCTACCCGGCGGAGGCGGGAAATTGCCGGGCGGAGGCGGGAAATTGCCGGGCGGCGGCGGGAAGTTACCCGGCGGCTGGGACTGGTTGCCCGACGGCTGATTACCTGACGGCTGATCGCCGGAGTTCTGTGGCGGCTGGTTCATGACAATCCTCGAGTTTCGAAAGGCGGACGCTTACACCAAAGCCGGGGCCACATACAGGCCCCGGCCGGCGGTTGAGCGGTTGATCAGAGCGGCAGGCAGACCGTCGTCATGATCTTGTCGGCGAGCGTCTGCCGCTTCTTGTCCCACAGCGGGAAAAAGTAGCCGATGTAGCAGGTCACGCCATCTACGATATGGGCGAGCTGGCGCACGACGGACAGCCCGAAACCTATCGGCTGGCCGGTCTTCTCGCTGACAACCTTGAATTTCATGATCGACTTGCCGATGCTCGAGCCGGTAGTGCCCTGCCTGTAACCGTAGTTCCACAACAGGTATCCCAGGCCGATCAAAAGACAGACGCTGAATGCCGCGACACCGAGCGAGGAATTGCCGGTAGCGCAGAATTCGCCCAGCTGATATTCCGAAGTGTCTGTGACACAGGCTGTTTCCTGGGTTGCAGCTTCGATTCCATAACCGATGCCGACCACCACCATGTACGGAAGGAAGTCGATGATCCATGCGACCACGCGGGTGAACCAGGAGGTGTAGGCCTCCGGCGGCAGACCCGGGACACCTTGACCTTGCGCCGCATATCCGGGCGGAGGCGGAGCGTAACCGCCCTGCGGGGGGGGCGGCGGCGGGTAATTGCCCGGCGGCGGGTAATTGCCCGGCGGGGGTGGGTAGCTGCCGGGCGGAGGAGGCGGTGGAAAACCCCCCGGAGGCGGTGGAGGATTGTTCCCCGACGGCGGGCCTGGCGGTTGATCGGTCATGGCGCCTTCCACTTCAGACTTGAGTTTGCTGAGGTAAAGCGCATTTACACTACCCGACAACGACGCGATGAGGGCCGGGCGAGACAAACTTGTGTCAGCGCCTCCGGGGGCGGTCGGAGATGAATCCGAGCAGATCATGCCGCGTGATGACGCCTGCCGGCTTGCCCTCTTCGACCACCATCACAGCGTCAGACTCCCTCAATGCACTGGCTGCGGAACTGACCAGCTCGCCCGCTCCGATGAGCGGCAGCGGCGGGCTCATGTGGTCGGCAACCGCATCCGCCAGTTTGGCTCGGCCCTCGAACACAGCCGACAGCAATTCGCGCTCGGACACGCTGCCGGCCACCTCACCCGCCATCACCGGCGGTTCCGCGCCCACGACCGGCATCTGAGACACACCGTATTCGCGCAGGATTCCAATCGCGTCACGGACAGTTTCCGACGGGTGGGTGTGGACCAGGTCCGGGAGCGCGCCGGACTTGCCACGCAGCACATCGCCGACTGTCTGTTCGTGAACCGAGCCGTCGAGCCGGGTCCGCAGAAAACCGTAGGAGGACATCCACGAATCGTTGAAGATCTTGGACAGGTAGCCGCGGCCGCCGTCGGGCAGGAGAACGACGACGACTGCATCGGGTCCGGCCTGCTCGGCCACCTTGAGCGCGGCGACGACGGCCATGCCGCACGAACCGCCGACCAATAGCCCTTCCTCCCGCGCCAATCGCCGGGTCATGTCGAACGAGTCGGCATCCGACACCGCGATGATGTCGTCGGCAACCGTGGGGTCGTAAGCGGACGGCCAGAAGTCCTCACCCACGCCCTCCACCAGGTACGGCCGGCCGGTCCCGCCCGAATACACCGAACCTTCCGGGTCGGCCCCGATCACCTGAACCCTGCCGTTGGAGATGTCCTTCAGGTACCGCCCGGCTCCGCTGATGGTTCCACCGGTGCCTACCCCTGCGACGAAATGGGTGATCTTGCCTTCGGTATCGGCCCAGATTTCCGGCCCGGTGGTCTCGTAGTGGCTGGCGGGCCCGTTCGGATTGGAATACTGGTCGGGCTTCCAGGCGCCGTCGATTTCCTCGACGAGTCGGTTGGAGACGCTGTAGTAGCTGTCCGGATGATCCGGCGCCACAGCAGTCGGGCAGACCACGACCTCGGCGCCGTAGGCGCGGAGTACGTTCTGCTTGTCCTCGCTGACTTTGTCGGGGCAGACGAAAACGCACTTGTACCCGCGGCGTTGCGCAACCAGGGCGAGTCCCACTCCGGTGTTGCCGGACGTCGGTTCGACGATCGTGCCACCGGATTTCAGTTGGCCACTGGCCTCGGCGGCGTCGATCATCTTGACTGCGATGCGATCTTTCGAACTTCCCCCGGGGTTGAGGTACTCGATCTTGGCCGCAACCAGCCCAGATCCCTCGGAGGCGACCGCGTTCAGTTGAACGAGAGGCGTGTTTCCGATGAGGTCGCTGATGTGGCGGGCAATTCGCATGTCTACATGTTGTCAGACATGGGAGCCCGACGGGTTCAGCGTCGCGGGTTAGCCCGTCGCCTCGCGGATGTACTCACCGATTTGCCGGAGTGACCTGTTGGCTTCCGGAATCAGTGGGCCGGCCAGCTGGAAATCGTGAATCTGGCCCGGCCACACCCGGACTTCCGTTGGCACTCCCGCCGCGGCCAGCCGGCGTGCAGCTAACCGGGCATCGTGCAAGAGGACTTCGGATCCCGAGACGTGGATCAGGGTTCGGGGTAGGCCCGGCTCGATGTGATCGAGTGGTTCGTACAACTCTTCGGGCTCGCCGTCGACCATGTTCCTGGTCGCCGCACGGGCCACCAGCGAGACCAGCGCGTCGAACGCGTGGGGCGGGAACAGCGCATCGCTGTGGCTGTTCGGATGGTTCTGCTTCTGTTCCTGATCGAGTTGCAGGAGTGGAGAGAGCGCCACCAGCGCGGCCGGGTATTCGCCTTCCGCCTGGAGTCGCTGGGTGAGCGAGAGCGCGAGATAGCCGCCTGCCGAATCCCCGGCGATCACGATCTGATCCGGTTCGTACCCACGCAGGCGCAGCCACTTATAGCCGTCGTAGCAGTCGTCGAGCGCCATGCCGATCGAGTGCTTGGGGATCAACCGGTAATCGACCACCAGGACCGGTGCATCGGCGAACTTCGACAACGTGATCGCGATCCGGCTGTGCGAATTGACGCCACAGGTGAGGAAAGCCCCGCCGTGCAGATAGAGCACGACACGCCGGTTGCCATCGGCCGGCAGGACGCCCGGGGCGCGCACCAACTGGGCGGAGGCATTGGGCAGTCCGACGGTGGCACGGACCGTGCCCGGTGCCGGAACCACCGCGCGAGCGACGAAATCCAGCACCCCGAAGGGCCAAGGCAAGTGCGGCACGTGGCTCAGCACCGACAGCGCCGGGCGGAATGTGAGGCGCAACGACAGGGCGGCCAGTCGGGCGGGCACGCTAGGCCCGCTCTCCACGACCTCGACTGGCGCGCCGTCACTAACCGGGTATCGGCGCCCCAAATGCCCGGCGTGGCTTGCACCACGTGGCCATGCCGCGAGCGGTACCGTACTAGGTGCGGTCATCGTCAACACTCCCTACATCGTTGTAGTTTCGTGTCCCCGGGGACTCCAGCGAATCCCGGTAACTTAGCCTGACACGCCTTCATACGACTGCGAATCAAGATGAAATTTATTGACGGATCTGATACCGGTCCGTTATCTGAGATTTAGCTTATAGAAACCTGAGCGCGCCTACAATCCCTAATGTGGGCATGCACGCTCCGAGTCGCTCTACGGCGGCGCTGGCGGTGGCGGGATTCCTCGCATCCACCGGCACCGCCGTCGTCGGCGCCCGGAATCTGCTCACCATCCAGGCGGATCGAGCGCGCAGCATCATTCCTAAATCCTGGGATGTTCCGCCCCGCGCCGACGGTGTCTACCTCCCCGAAGGCGGCCCTCCGCTGCGATGGACGCGGGGCATGCAAGTCGACCTGCACCTGATGATTTTCGGCGACTCGACGGCCACCGGCTACGGCTGCCGCATCGCCGAGGAGGTTCCCGGCGTCGTGCTCGCCCGCGGACTCGCCAAAGAATCAGGCAAGCGAATCAGACTGTCGACCAAGTCCATCGTTGGTGCCACTTCGAAGGGTCTGGCGGGTCAAGTCGACGCCATGTTCGTCGCGGGTTCGCCACCCGATGCGGCAGTAATCATGATCGGCGCCAACGACGTGACGGCAGTCAACGGGATCAGTCCTTCAGCCCGCCGGCTCGGCGCGGCGGTGCATCGGCTCCGCTCCAGTGGAGCGGTCGTCGTAGTGGGAACCTGCCCGGATTTCGGGGCCATCAGCGCCATCCCTCAACCCCTCCGGTGGGCGGCGCGCTCACGGGGCCTGCGGCTGGCCCGAGCCCAGGCAGCCGCGGTCCGCGCAGCCGGCGGACTGGCCGTTCCGTTGGCGGATCTGCTCGCACCGAACTTCCTCCAAGATCCCGAGGAGATGTTCTCCGAGGACGGCTACCACCCCTCGGCAGCCGGCTACGCATTAGCGGCCAATCAGCTACTCCAGGCTCTTTGCCATGCGCTCGGAGACTGGACGGGACGCACAGTTCCTGATCTCCCCTGGGCAACACCGTCTGACTGGAAGTCCGTGACCGCACGACTACGACCAGTCACGCGGTTGCTGCGCCGGCCGACCACCGGGGTGCCTGCGCCGCTGGTCATGCCCGCGAGCTAGGTTCGGAGGAGCGACGCGAATCATTCGCGAATGCGCGAACCGTTAGGAGTCGTCATGCCTGAAGCCGTCATCGTGTCCACTGCCCGCTCCCCCATCGGACGGGCCATGAAGGGTTCGTTGCGCGATATGCGGCCCGACGATCTGGCCGTCCAGATGGTCCGCGCTGCGCTGGACAAGGTGCCGGCTTTGGATCCCCGCGCCATCGACGATCTGATGATGGGCTGCGGCCAGCCGGGCGGCGAAGCCGGCTTCAACATCGCCCGGACCGTGGCCGTCGAGCTCGGATACGACTTCCTGCCCGGAACCACCGTGAACCGGTATTGCTCGTCGTCGCTGCAGACCACCCGAATGGCCTTCCACGCCATCAAGGCGGGCGAGGGACACGCGTTCATCTCGGCTGGCGTCGAGACCGTCTCACGCTTCGCAAAGGGCACCTCGGACACGTGGCCCGACAGCAAGAACCCGCTCTTCAACGAGGCACGTGAACGCGGTGACGCGGCCGCACTCGGCGCCGACGAATGGCACGATCCCCGAGCCGACGGTCTGCTGCCCGACGTGTACATCGCGATGGGTCAGACCGCTGAGAACGTCGTCCTGAGCACCGGCATCAGCCGCGAAGACCAGGATCGTTGGGGCGTGCGCAGCCAGAATCGTGCAGAGGAGGCGATCAACAGCGGCTTTTTCGCGCGCGAGATCTCTCCGGTCACGCTGCCGGACGGCACCGTGGTCAGCACCGATGACGGGCCCCGCGCCGGCACCACCTATGAAGCGGTCAGCCAGCTCAAGCCCGTGTTCCGCCCGAATGGCACCGTCACCGCCGGCAATGCCTGCCCGCTGAACGACGGAGCCGCGGCCGTGGTGGTCATGTCCGACATCCGCGCGAAGGAACTGGGCCTGACACCGTTGGCCCGAATCGTGTCGACCGGTGTCTCGGGATTGTCGCCGGAAATCATGGGGCTGGGCCCGATCGAGGCTGTCCGCAGGGCGCTCGGTCATGCTTCGATGTCGATCTCCGACATCGACCTGTTCGAGATCAACGAAGCGTTCGCGGTGCAGGTGCTCGGTTCGGCTCGGGAACTCGGCATCGACGAGGACAAGCTGAACGTGTCGGGCGGCGCGATCGCACTCGGTCATCCTTTCGGCATGACCGGTGCCCGCATCACAGCGACACTGCTGAACAACTTGCAGACCTATGACAAGACCTTCGGCGTCGAGACCATGTGTGTCGGCGGCGGCCAGGGTATGGCGATGGTGATCGAGCGTCTCAGCTAGCTGTTGCCGAGTCGGTGCGCGCCGCCCAAGAACGGCGAAGACGACCGATCACCTCGTCCCGCCTGGTATCTGCAGCGACTCTGATGATGGTCCAGCCAAGATCGCTTAGCTCCTCCAGGCGCCTGATGTCGCGCGCGAACTGAGTCCGATCGGTGCGGTGGTGATCACCGTCATATTCGGCAGCCAGCTTGATGTCTTCCCAACCCATGTCGAGGTAGTACCGCGACACCGGAATTTGCGTGCGCGGCCGAGGGAAGCCCGCATTCACGATGAGGAGACGCAACCAGGTTTCCCTCGGCGATTGAGCACCCGGGTCGTAATGCGCTAGCGCCTGCTGAAGCAGCCGAAGCCCCCGGGCGCCGGGGTAGAGACTTGCGAGGGCCACGACGTCGCCCACGTCGAACCTCGTTGCGCTGCCTAGGGCGTCGAGTCGTGCAACCGCCTGGCCTACCGCGCCCTGACGGCCGATGTCGAATACGGTTCGCGCGAGGTTCGTAACAGGCAAGCTGGCTATTAGGCCAACCTCCCCAGGACGGAACTGCACCGCGCGGGTGCGGACACCCTTCGGTGAACGTGCATTTCGCAGCGCCAACTCAACCGGATGCGCGTCCGCTATCCATTTGGACCCATGCAGCCTGGCGGCGGTGAGTCCCATGATTACGCCCTCGCGGCGTGACCATAGCCAGGCAGCCTCAACCGTCGCGGCCACCTCAACAGGCGAGACTGCGCTCAGATCGCGAATTGTGGAGAAGACGCGATCTGTGCGCAGACTCGACGGCGCACCGCACGCAAAGACAAAGCCGGCACGCGCGAACGCGTGCCGGCTTTTCCTTGCGGTTAGCTATCGGTTCTGGAAGTAGCTGAGCAGGCGCAGCATCTCCAGATACAGCCACACCAGCGTGACCGTGAGTCCGAGGGCGATACCCCAGGCGGCCTTCTCCGGTGCACCTGCGCGGATCATCTGGTCGGCGGCATCGAAGTCGATCAAGAAGCTGAACGCCGCCAGCGCGATGCACACCAACGAGAACACGATCGCCAGAGTGCCGCCATTACGCAGCGGACCACCATCGTGGCTGCCGAACATCGACATCACCATGTTCCCCAGCATCAACACCAGCACCCCGACCATGCCGGCCACCACCATGCGGGTCAACTTCGGCGTGACCCGGATGGCACCCGTCTTGTAGACGATCAACATGCCTACGAACACGCCGACGGTGCCGAGAATCGCCTGCCCGATCAGGGCGCCGGCACTCGCACCCGACACATAGAGGTTCGCCAGGACAAAGGAGATAGCGCCGAGGAAGAGGCCCTCGAGGGCCGCATAGCTGAGCACGATTACAGGGCTGTCCTGCTTGCGACCGAATGTCGCGATCAGGACCAGCACCAATCCCCCGAGGCCACCCACCAGGGTCAGGGGCATCGCAAGCGCGAGATTCGCCGACACCAGGAAGTAGGACAGAACAGCGACCACAGACAGCACACCGAGAGTGATGCCGGTCTTGGTGACGACGTCGTCGATGGTCAGTGGCCGCGAGACCCCGGTCTGAGACGTGGTGTACGGCGCATACTGATCGGTCTGATAGCCGACCTGGGCCGCACCGGCGATGCCGGTACCGAATTGCGCATATCCGCCCTCATTTTTGGGCAGCGATCTAAATACCGGGTTACTGGACTCCCGCACCGTTGGATCCTCTCCTGATGTCCGAGATGAATACTTCATCAACGTATGAACGCGACGATCTGGTTCCCAGATGTCAAATATTTTTCTGGGCCGTTTCATTGCACGGCTTCCGCAAGCGATCGCCAGCCGAATCCGAACCTTACCTGGCAACCGGTACCGGGTGGGCAGCGAACGCTGTCGCACTGGTAAAAGTTGCATATCCAAGCTTCTCTCGAAGGCTTCCCGTCCGAAGGGTGGAATACAAGTGACGGCCGACCCTGAGGTCCTCAGCCGCGTCGAGGGCACCGCGCCCCGCCGCGTAGGCGTCCTCACCCTCAATCGCCCGAAGGCGATCAATTCACTGACCCACACCATGGTCACCGCCATGGCCGAGGCTCTCACCGGCTGGGCCGCCGATGACACGATCGATGCGGTCGTCGTCGAGGGCGCCGGTGAGCGCGGTCTATGCGCCGGCGGCGATGTCGTTGCGATCTACCACAGCGCCAAGGCCGGGGGCGCGGACGCGCGGCAGTTCTGGTTCGACGAATACCGCCTCAATGCGCAGATCCGCCGATTCCCCAAGCCGTATGTCGCTGTGATGGACGGAATCGTCATGGGTGGCGGCGTCGGCGTCGCCGGACACGGCAGCGTCCGGGTCGTCACCGACAAGTCCAAGATCGCCATGCCGGAAGTCGGCATCGGTTTCATTCCCGACGTCGGCGGCACCTACCTGCTCTCGCGATCCCCCGGTGCGTTGGGCTTACATTGCGCCCTCACCGGCGCACCGTTCAGTGGCCCCGACGCGATCGCAATGGGATTCGCCGACCACTACGTTCCGCAGGCAGCACTGCCCGATTTCGTCTCGGCGATCGTCAACGGCGGAGTCGATGCTGCAATCGCGACATTCGCGCAGACCCCGCCACCCAGTGAACTCGCCGCGCAGCAGTATTGGATCGACGATTGCTACTCAGGCGACACCGTGGTGGACATCGTCGCCGCACTGCAGGACCACGATGCAGGTCCGGCAAACGATGCCGCGACCCTGATTCTGTCCCGATCGCCGATCGCGCTGGCCGTCACGCTCGAGTCGGTTCGCCGCGCGGCACAGCTGCCGACGCTGGAAGACGTACTGGTGCAGGAGTACCGGGTTTCGTGCGCCTCTCTGCAGTCGCATGACCTGGTCGAGGGCATCCGCGCGCAGCTCGTCGACAAAGACCGGAATCCCCAGTGGTCACCGCCGTCGCTGGCAGCACTGACGACGGCCGACGTCGAGAGCTACTTCACCCCGGCCGATCCCGATCTGACATTCGAGGAGAACAAGTGAGCTACGAAACCATCCTGGTGGACCGCGCCGAGCGAGTCGGCACGATCACACTCAACCGTCCGCAAGCCCTCAACGCGCTGAACAGCGAGGTGATGCGTGAAGTCACCGCGGCGGCGGCCGAACTCGACGGTGACCCGGGAATCGGCGCGATCATCATCACCGGATCACCCAAGGCCTTCGCCGCAGGAGCCGATATCAAGGAGATGGCCGGACTGTCTTTCTCGGAAGTCTTCGAGTCCGACTTCTTCGCGGCATGGGGCAGATTGGCAGCCGTACGCACTCCCACTATCGCCGCCGTAGCCGGATACGCACTGGGCGGGGGCTGCGAGCTGGCGATGATGTGCGACGTATTGATCGCCGCGGACACCGCCAAATTCGGACAGCCGGAAATCAAGCTCGGCGTGCTGCCCGGTATGGGAGGTTCCCAGCGACTGACTCGCGCCATCGGCAAAGCGAAGGCTATGGACCTGATTCTGACCGGGCGCACCATCGATGCGGGCGAAGCCGAACGCAGCGGCCTCGTTTCCCGCGTGGTCCCGGCCGAAAGCCTGATGGAAGAGGCCAACGCCGTAGCCGGCACCATCTCCCAGATGTCGCGATCCGCAGCACGGATGGCCAAGGAAGCCGTCAATCGAGCCTTCGAATCCACGTTGACGGAGGGGCTGCTCTACGAGCGACGCCTGTTCCACTCGGCGTTCGCCACCGATGATCAGACCGAAGGCATGGCCGCGTTCACCGAGAAGCGCGCCCCCAACTTCACCCACCGATAGGGTGCTTGCGTGAGCGAAGGTGCGTCCTCGGTAGCAACCGAACCGCCCTCGGGTCCGGCGCCAGCACCCTCACCACCTGCACCGGCGCCCGCCGACGACAAGCCGGACTGGTGGAAACGGCGCTACACCTTCACCGGAACCGCGGTCGGCCTGGTGTTCCTGTGGTTGTCGCTGACGCCGTCGCTGCTGCCACGCGGCCCACTGTTCCAGGGAATCGTCAGTGGTGGCGCCGGCGCCATCGGTTACGGCCTGGGTGTATTCGGAGTCTGGCTCGTCCGCTACCTGATGTCACGCCCGACCAGCCCGGCCGCTCCGCGGTGGGCTTGGGCGGTGCTGGTGGGAGTGGGCGCTATCGGCATGCTGGTCATGATCGTGATGTTCCACCGCTGGCAGGACAACGTCCGCGACCTGATGGGCGTGCGGCGACTCGAGTG
>Ga0075163_10001760_pt1 | contig 29229 bp, 18 predicted proteins | sample JI1023141ADNA_FD_71478 | JGI IMG/M metagenome (GOLD analysis project Ga0075163, IMG submission 71478) | Wastewater effluent complex algal communities from Wisconsin, to seasonally profile nutrient transformation and Carbon sequestration -... | ecosystem: Engineered > WWTP > Effluent > Algae...
CGGGGACTGCTGCACGGATAGGAGACATCGACTCTGTGGTGTCGTGAGGTGCCGCGGGAGAGGATGTGCCCCATGCCTAGGCCGTACCCCAAGGAGTTCCGCCAGGACGTGGTTCGGGTTGCCCGGGCCCGTGAGGACGGGACGACGTTGAAGCAGATCGCCAAGGATTTCGGGATCTCAGAGTCTTGCTTGACGAACTGGATGTCGATCGCTGACCGGCAGGACGGGGACACCCCTGTCGCGCTGGTGGGCGAGTCCGGTGAGTTGCGTGAGGCCAAGCGTCGGATCCGTTTGCTGGAGCAGGAGAACGAGGTGTTACGCCGGGCGGCGGCGTACCTGTCGCAGGCGAACATCGCCCCAAAATGATGTACCCGCTCGTCCGTGAGCTGGCCGCCCAGGACGCCCCGATCAGGGTGCCTGTGACGGTGACGTGCCGGGTCCTGAAGATCGCGCGGGCGCCGTACTACCGGTGGCTCGCCAACCCTGTGACCGACGCCGACTGGGTCGCGGCGCACCGCGGGAACGCCCTGTTCGACGCCCACCGTGACGACCCGGAGTTCGGGTACCGGCTGCTGGCCGATGAGGCCCGGGACGCCGGGCAGGACATGTGTGAGCGGACCGCGTGGCGGCTGTGCTCCGAGCACGGCTGGTGGAGCGCGTTCGGGAAGAAGAGGTCCAACAAGAGCCGGCCGGGGCCGCCCGCGCACGACGACCTCGTCGAGCGGGACTTCACCGCCACCGGAGCGAACCAACTGTGGTTGACCGACATCACCGAGCATCGCACCGGTGAAGGCAAGCTGTACATGTGCGCGGTCAAGGACGTGTGGTCCAACCGGATCGTCGGGTACGCCATCGACTCGCGGATGAAGGCTCGCCTAGCCGTGCGAGCCCTCGAGAACGCCGTCGACAACCGCGCTCGTCAGGGCGTGGACGTCGCCGGGTGCATCGTGCACAGCGACAGAGGATCCCAGTTCCGATCCAAGAAATACCTGCGCGCGCTGCACCGGCACGACCTGGCCGGATCCATGGGCCAGGTCGGCTCGAGCGCCGACAACGCCGCCATGGAGAGCTGGTTCGCCCTCCTGCAAAAGAACGTCCTGAACCGACGCACCTGGGCCACCCGCGACCAGCTCCGCCTGGCCATCGTCACCTGGACCGAACGGACCTACCACCGCCGACGCCGCCAAGCCCGCCTCGGGAAGTTGACCCCCATCGAGTACGAGACCATCATGACCACACCGGCCACAAAGGCCGCGTGACCAACCTGTCTCCTATCCGTGCAGCAGTCCCCCGACCTGACTTGCACAGGTCGGGCGTAAATTTCGGGTTCGGCTCGTGTTTGTGCTGGTCAGCGGCGTGTGGGGTGTGTGGTTGACACACTAATCGGGCTCGGTAGCGTGCTCTGTCGTGGTGTTCCTGCGGAAGGTGCGGACCGCGTCGGGGGCGACGGCGGTCCAGATCGCTGAGCGTGTCGGCGGTCGGGACAAGGTGATCGAGCACCTGGGTTCAGCACACACGGACGCTGAGCTTGCGGTGTTGTTGGAGACTGGTCGACGCAAGATGCACGAGGGTCAGGGCGAGCTTGACCTCGTTGTGGGAGAACGTGATCCGCGTGAAGCGATCGTGCGTGGGCAGGTGTCGCGGGTCCTGATCGAGGTGGTTGAGGGGGCCTGGCGACGGCTCGGGTTCGACGTGGTCGGTGACGCGGCGTTCTTCCAACTCGTGCTCGCGCGGGTGGTTGAGCCGACGAGCAAGGCTGACTCGGTGCGGGTGTTGACCGAACTGGGTGTGACCCCGGTGCACCGCAACACGTTCACGGCGACGTTGAAGCGGTGCGGGCAGCGGGGGTACCGCGACCAGATCGCGGCCGCCTGTTTCACCTACGCCTCCACCGCCGGTGATGTGTCGCTGGTGCTGTACGACGTGACCACGTTGTATTTCGAGGCCGAGCAGGAGGACGGACTGCGTAAGGTCGGCTATTCGAAGGAACGCCGGGTCGACCCGCAAGTCATCGTCGGCCTGCTCGTGGACCGGCATGGGTTCCCGCTGGAGATCGGCTGTTGGGAGGGCAACAAGGCCGAGACGACCACGATCATCCCGATCATCCGCCAGTTCCAGGAACGCCACGCCCTGTCGGACATGGTGGTCGTCGCGGACGCGGGGATGCTGTCCGCGTCCAACCTCAAAGACCTCGACGAGGCCGGGTTGCGGTTCATCGTCGGCTCCCGGGTCACCAAGGCCCCAACTGACCTGGCCTCCCACTTCCGCTGGCACGGGGACGCGTTCACCGACGGGCAGGTCATCGACACGATCACCCCGCGGGTCGCGACCGCCGCAGCGCGCAGCGTCAACGATGTGGCCAAGCGTGCCGAACCGGTGTGGGACCCCACCGTTCACCACAAGTCGTGGCGAGCAGTGTGGGCGTACTCGGCGAAACGTGCCGCCCGCGACGGCAAGACGTTGACCCTGCAGGAGAACCGCGCCAAAGCCGTCGTCGCCGGCGAGAAAGCCGCCCGAACACCACGATTCGTCACGCTCAAGAACGGCTCCCGGGTCTTGGACGAGGCATCGCTGACCCGAGCACGACGCCTGGTCGGGTTGAAGGGGTACGTCACCAACATCCCCGTAGCCGTGATGCCCGCCGCCGACGTCATCGCCAGCTACCACGACCTATGGCACGTCGAGGCATCGTTCCGGATGAGCAAAAGCGACCTGCGGGCCCGGCCGATCTTCCACCACACCCGCGAAGCGATCGACGCCCACCTGACCATCGTGTTCGCCGCCCTGGCCGTCGCCCGCTACCTGCAAACCACCACCGGCCTCAGCATCCGCCGCCTCGTGCACACCCTGCGACCCCTACGCGACGTCACCATCAGCATCGCCGGACAGACCGTCACAGCCCGCCCCGCGATCCCCGACGACATCCAAGCCATCCTCCAGAAGACGACCCACTAAACCTGTGCAACTCGGGTGGTTCGGGTGCTCACCTACGCGAGATTAGCTGTCGACCAAGGTATCCCTTGTCGTTCCCCACCGAAGTGCAGGACGCCGATCGGGCGACCCAGAACCCTGAAGGATCCTCGGTCGCCCGACCAGTGCCCCTGATCTTTCCGAGCGGCCGGGCCGCCCGGAGGTCGAAGGGTCAGCTGGAATGGTCGGTCTCGCTGAAGTTCGAGACAATCTGTTCCAGCTGTGAGGCCAAGTCGGACAGTGAGGAGATGGTCTGGTCGGCACCGACCTTGAAATCTTCAAAGCGCTGCTGGAACGCTCCTGACGAATGTTGCGTAACGAAACCCGTCTCGACCAACTGGGCAATTTTGGCGCGCAGAGCAGTCAGCTCGCTCCGGATCTGCTCTTCCTGCGACCGCAAGTTGGTGGCCTCCGAGCGCATTTGCTCGTAGTCAAGAGTGATGCTTGCCATGGTGCTTCCTTTCTGAGGTGGGTTCACGGACGGGCGTCCGTTGTCATTCGGTGACTAGCTCGTTTCCGAGCATGAGGTTCTTGAGTGGATCCAGGGCCAGGGCGAGCAGCGCGACGTCCTGAGTCACACAGATTCCGACGAGATCGACGGCGGCGCCTTGACCGTCCGGGCGCCGAATAACACAGGTGAGCGAGGCGACCGGAACAATCGCTCCGCCGCCCTCAAACTCGACGAGGGGCTGCTCGACTACCGAGATCCTCAGCAAGCCACACTCAGTTCCCTGAGCGTCGTGGATGCCGACGAGATAGCTGCCAGCATCGTCATCCTCATCCGCGGAGGTCAGCATTCGGTGAGTCGCCTCACGGTCTTCCGCATCGTCGGAAACCTCGAACGCAACGAAGTCGATCGTGAGGCCCCAGGTCGAGGTGTCCGGAATGAAGAGCACCCGAGCGCTGAAGCCTTCCGGTCTCGGGGCGGCGGAGGCCTCGAAGAACACGGCAGCCAGATGGTCTTGCACATCTTGGCCGTTCTCCCTGGCACCCAGGTCCAACTCACCGGCGGCTGAGGCCGCCTGCTCCGCTGCCCATTCTCGGCGGGCTTCCCCGTCGAGATCGACAGCAATGAAGAACCAACTTGGCTGGCCCTCGGAAGGCAAGTTCGGGCGCAGCGTCATGGGGTCGATAGTGATCATGGCTCCACCCAGGTGAATGTCGAGAGGACTGCGTCGAACACCGTCGTGATCTGTTCCTCAAGGCCTTCGGCGGGTGCCCCGGCCGGGGTGACTGCCGATCCGAACGCCTCGACCCATGCATCTCGATCATCCGGGAGCCCGATGGCGTACCGGTAGCTGAGGCGTACTGATTCCCCGAGAGTGGCCGTGTCGGCCCGGGCCCGGAGGTCCGGAGGGAGAGCGGCTGCCGCCGTTGCGAAGGCATCGCTCGACACCGGGGTGGACGTCCACGTCCGCAGAGCAACGGCCGTGTCGAGGTCGAACACCTCGGCATGGGGGTCGGATCCGGCCTGCGCAACAAGGGCGACCATCGGTTCAACGCCTTCAGGCCACACGAGGGGTCGCACGGCAATCATCGCTTGAAGGATCGACGCGGGGCTACGCGGCCCGGCGAAGAAGACCACCAGGGCTCCCTCGTCCTGAAGCCTAGCGAAGGCCGACATCCACTGGTCGGCAGCGTACGCAGAGACCTGCTCGCGGAACTCGGGATAGGCCCGCAGCCCGTATTCGTGGGCGATCTCCGCGATCCGAGGCCCGTCAGGACGCGCCGGGTCGACTCGTACCCATTCACTGGGGCAGATGATGTCGAAAGCCTTCATGCCACCGCCCCCATGATCACGCGCTGGCAATTCATGACGGGCTGCGGGATGCAGGGAGGAGGTGCGCATGGCAAACGCTGGACTGGACGGCCAGGCTGGAACGGTATCACGGTGTGGACAATCCAATTCGCAATGGGCTTGACGACGAAGTCTTGGAGAATTTCTTTGCCCACGGAGACGATCGTGTGCGCAGCTGCTTTGCTCGCACCGATCCGCCGAACGGCCTTCACTGCGACTTCGGATGCCCTGGCAACTGTCGACACCACCACTTTCGTGGCCTTCGGAATCACGGCCTTGCCGACGCCAACCAGGGCCTTGCCGGCGCCGAAGGTCACGGCTGCGAAAGCCGCTTCCACCCAGAATGAGCGCCAATCGCCGGTCTTCCGTGCTGTTCCGAAAGCTCCCGCGACGGAGAAGAGAGCGCCGATCCCACCGAAGATCCTCCCGACAATCAGGAGGGGTGGGAAGAAGAGGGACGCGACCTGCAAACCGATCCCGACGGCGCTGAATACATTACCGATAGCTGAGAGCACGTCGGCATGCTCCTGAACCCACTTGTCGAGATTGTGGAAGAACTCCTGGACGTGATCGACAAGTGTGTCGTTGAGCTGACTCGCGTTCATGGCGGTCGAGATGACGTCGGCGGCGTCATCTGCCGCGTCGTCCCTGTCTCGACACACCTGGATCAACGTGTTCTTCGCGTCCTGGATATCGCCCCTTCGAATCGAGCGGGCGCTTTCATTGCGCCGGTAATCCTCCACGAGGGCGTCGAATTCGGGACCTGCCGGCATACAGCTGATCTGGTTGTACATCTCGTTCGATCGACTGCGCGCGTAGTCCTCCTGTCGCTTGAGCTGCTCAGCCTCGTGCAGGAGGTCCAAGGACCGGTTGCGCGCGTTGGTCAGCGCGGGGGAGTAGGAATTGAGGGCACCCGAGGCGCCGACATACCGAGACTCAACCAGCGTCAGGCGCCCAGCAAGGGCCGTGGACTCGGCCAAGAGCGCGTCAACCGAGTAGCTCACCATTCCTGAGCCGGCGAAACTGCGCAGGAGTTGGGCGGCATTGCCGGCCTGAGTGGCGGTCGCCCGGAAGCGCGCGGCATACTCGCGAACCACCTCGGGATCCCCCGGCACCGGGTCCTCCGAGCACCCGAGCGGAGACCAATCGTACTGTCGATAGTTCACTTCGACTCGCCCTTCTTGACGTCGCCCTTGGGCTTCTCGAGTGCTTCTAGGGCCTCCTGGGCGGAGCGCCGGACGGCGTTCCCGCCCGCGGACGCTGCGTGTCCCGCTCCGGACGCCGAGCTGGAGGTTTGGGACAGTTGGTGAGTCATGGCGCTGAGCGAGCTCATTGCCGCCATTCGGGTTTGAGCCGCCGACTGCGTGCTCGCGGCCGGTGTCGTTGGATCCTGACGGACCGCGGACAGGGCAGCGTCGGCGTCGGATCCACGCAGCGTCGCTGCTCCGGCAGTGGCCACCGCGGCCGCTGGTGCCGCGAGCTCGTCGAGCCTTTGCGTGGCCTCTCCCATCGCAGTGTGGGCCTCGGCGGTTGCCTCCGGCAGCGGTGGCGGCGGCATGACGGCGCTCGCCGAGCCGGCGGACCCGGCCGTGGATGAGGTGCTTGACGGAGAGTCGGTTGGCTCCGGTATGGGCGGTGGGACCAGCCCGTCAGGAGGTTGCGCCACGATCGGCTCGGCAGTCAACGGGTCCGCCTCCTGGGCGGTCTCGACCGCGCCGTCGGCACCCGTGCCGTCGGCACCCGACAACAGCCCCTCGGCGTCTGCGGGACTCATCGGCTCCTCAATCGCTGCCGCCTGCGACGAGGGACCGTCGACGTCTCCGAGGGCCGCGGCGGCTGCCGCTTGATCAAGTGCTCCCGCGGACGTTGCTCCCTTCGGTTCCCGTTGCGTGACGGTGCCGTCGGGGTTGAGCGTGTATCCCGCGGGGAGGCGCCCGAAGAGCGCTAGAAGGGCGACGGCACCGGCGCCGAGGGCCGTGATCGGTAGACCGAGTTTGACCAGGGCCTCTGCGCGCTCGCTCCACACGTCGAGAACTGCGTTGACGGCGGCCGTGTCGGGGTTGACGTTCGGGGGGAGCGCTTGCTCTGGCCGAGCCACGTGGTCGATCGGCTGATCGTCGCGCTCAGGATGCACCGTGGGCGCAGGACCATCAGTCGGAACCGACGGTGCACCCCGGGGTCCCTCGCTCGCCGGTGTGGGGGGTTCCGGGTGGGCCGCGGACGCGGGGGAAGACTGCGGCGCCGGCGGGACAACGGGTGCCTGTTCGGCCGACTCCGCTGCCCCCGGCGTCGCCGGCGAAGTGCTCCCGTTGTGCGCCGGCCTCTCGACCGGTCGCTTCGGTGAGCCGTCGATCCTCCCCATGTTCTCGTCGTCCCGACGGAACTTCTCGTAGGTATGTGAGATGTTCCCCGCAAGGGTGTCCAGTTCATCCAGAAGACGCCGGCGGTGAACCGCCCAATTCCGCCCGAAGTCGTCGAGGGTCGTGTTCAACCGTCGATGGCCCACCGCGGTCGAAAGGCCCTCGTAACCAGCGGCGCTCGCAGCGATCGCCTCATGTGCCTGACGAGCCGCAAGAAGGCCCTCATGGAGCAGATCCAAATCGACCTTGAGCCACTTAGTACTGCCCATTCCGTCCTCCCCTATCTCACCGCTTATCGGTCACGCTAGACGATGCTCAACTCGGCGTCCATGGGCAGTCCTGCCCATGGACGCAGGCAATCAACTGACGAGTGGAAGCTGAACCTTGATCGCCTTTCCAGATTTCACCCAGTAGCCTCGGCCTGGCGGGAAATCCGTTCTCTTACAACGAGGTAGAGGGGTGCGGAGGAGATCGCCGTCTGTGACATCTGGCTGCAAGAGCAGGCCGATCCGATCCGCTTTCGCTTCGTTGAGCAGCGGACTGAACTTCGCCCAGCTCGGTCCTTCGCCGTCAGCGACAAGAAGGTGCCCGTTGCGTCGGCACGCTGTAACCACCTCGGTCAGCGCGCTCTCGACGGCGTTGTTGCCGGCGAACTCTGGGAGGTACTCGATGAAGATGGCCAGCGATGGCGAGTCGGCCGGGGCAGCCCGCGAGGTGAGCTCTTTGAGGACCTGTAGCAATTGACTGGCATTCTCGGCCCCGGTCACAGAGCTCTTCCAAATGGGCAACCCGCCCAAAGATGAGCGCCGGGCGCTCAGATGGACGAGGGGCAGGTCGGGATAGCGCCGTTTGACTGACTCGGCAAACCACCGCATTGCTGCCGTCCGGCCAGACTGCGCAGGGCCGGACAACATGACGACGCCCCTGGCTTCAAACCCCATGAGCGCCAGATCGGAGTCCCGGCACCCCAACACGGGCAAGGGCCCCACTGCCGGTGGCATGTCACTCGCCGGCAGCAACGCCGGCAGAGACTTGATCGTGTCGGGGCGGCGGGCGAAGCGGGGGGTGAGCTCGGCGATCAGACCCTCAAGGGCCCGCGTCTGCGCCGCGATGTTGACGTCGACGCCCAGGATCGCCAATTGGATCTCGTGCGGCGAGCCCACCTGCAGGGCGCGGCCCGGTTTGCTCGCCAACGACAGCACGTCCCGTGGCACCCCGAGGGCGAGGTATCCGTCATCGCTCGCCTGGCGCAGCACCACCTTCCTCTGAAAGGCCGCCAGGACAGATACAGGCACCCCCGTCGGGCGATCCGCGGTCATCGCCACATGAACACCGACCCCGCGGCCCTCAGCGAGAACGGCTAGGAAATCACTGAAGATGCCGCCCTTCCCGACAGACATCTCATGCTCCGCCCGGAAGGTCGAGAACCCGTCAAGGAGCAGCAAGATGCGGGCCTCGTCGGATGACCCTGTGATCGCGCGATACTCCGTCAGCGTCGCAGCGCGACGGGCGGCATACCGGGTCGAACGTTCGTCGATCGTGGCTCGGAGGAAGCGCAGCAGACGAGCGACTCGCTCCTCGTCCTCGCCCTGGATGATGCTGCCAACGTTGGGGAGGTCCTCAATGAGGGAGAGTGCGCTACCGGACATGTCGATGCCGTACACGTGAACGGGAGCTCCCTCGGCCAGCCCCGCAGCGATCGCGAGGCTGCGCAGGGCCGTCGACTTCCCCGAGCCGCCGGCTCCCACGAAGAGGAGGTTGCCGCCGTCCTCGTCCGGTCGCAGATATTCCACGTCCTGCTTCTGGTTGTCAGGATCGTCGATGACGCCGAGGACCAGCGCGGTGTCGGTGATGCGCCCGAGTCCACGCAGGTCGTATGACTCGGCCAGGGAGTCGAGCCATGGTCGCCGAGGCTTGGGAACCGTCGCCGTTTCGGCGGCCTGGCGAACGGTCGCGACGACTCGCTCGATGTCCTTGGGGATCGCCTGAGTGATCTTTCCTCGCTCCGGAAGTTTCCATGGAGCAGCATGCCCAAAGTCCAGATCTGTCATCGTGATTGACGGTGGCGGCGCGATCGATGGTGTCCTGGACCCGGGGAAAGCGGACTGGAACTGAGTGACCCGTCCTGGTCCAGTCTTGGCGGCGCCACGCCCGGGAATACCGGGATCGAAGTGAGCCGCCATCTGGCTACCCAGAACATCCTGCGAGTCGTGTTCATCGGCCATGCGCAGGGCCACCCGGAGGTTGGTGTTGGCGCGCAAATTGTCCTTGATGACACCGGCCGGCCGCTGCGTGGCCAAGATGAGATGCAAGCCGAGCGACCGTCCGCGCTGGGCGACATCGACGACGCCGTCGACGAACTCTGGAATCTCGCCCACCAGGGCAGCGAACTCATCGACGACGATGATGAGACTCGGCGGGCACTCTGGGTCGCCCGACTTTTCCAGGTCGATGAGGTCCTTCTGCCCTTTGGCGTTCAAGAGGTGCTCGCGGTGGCGTAGTTCGGCGCGAAGGCTGCGGAGTACGCGCCGAACGAGATAGGGCGACAGGTCTGTCACGAGTCCGACGCAGTGCGGCAACTTGACGCACTCTGCGAAGGCTGCACCACCCTTGTAGTCAACAAACAAGAAGGTCACCCTGTCTGGGCTGTATGCGTGCGCCAACCCAAGGACCCACGCCTGCAGGAACTCGCTCTTCCCGGCTCCAGTCGTCCCACCGACAAGTGCGTGTGGGCCGTGTTTGCGCAGGTCCAGTCCGAACGGTTCGGACCCCGCGTGACCGACGATCGCCCGAAGGTCACTCGGTCGGTCGAGGGGCCGAGGGCCCAGACCGTCCCGGATCACGAGCGAGCGGTTCTCGCGCCACCGGTTGACGATGACGTCCGGATCATCGACCGCGTCGACCCCGAGGAGGGTCACCACCGGCACCGACCGTGGCAGGTCGGTCACATCGTCCACGGGTGCGCCGGCGTCAACCAACGGGGCAAGGGTCCGCGCGATGATGGAGGCCGTGGTCGGCTCAACGGCTTCGCAGTGCAACGGAGCGAGCTGTATGCCGCGCCGCACCATACCGACGGTCGCCCGCGTTCCGTCGCCAACGTCGACGAACGTCCGGCACGCTCCAGGCAGCTCGCTCTTGGTATCGCAGACCCACAGCACGTGAACACCGACATCGGGGCCGAGCTCCGCGATCCGAGTCAGCCGAGCACGGTCTACGACAGCGTCGTCGACGATGCACACGACGGACGGGAGGATGGGGGGATCCGAACGCTCTTCCCCCTCAAGGGGGCCTCGGGTGACCGGGCGGATGCCCGAACCTTCCAGCCGCGTCGTGACCACCTCCTCGAGGTGGTCGAGCAGGTTCTTGCCGCTGGCCGGGTCTGCAGACAGGTGGAGGTCACCCAGTGGTGAGTGCGGCGATGTCGAGTGTGGGAGCCACTTGAGCCACGCCCATCGGCCCTTGCCAATGTGCGAGGTCACACAGGTGAGGACCACTTCCGAGGGGGAGTGCAGGGAGGCAATCTGGATGACGACGGCCTGGACCACGCCGTCCAATGCTCTTCGGTCCCCACACAGCCCGAGGCCGCCCACGGACCGAAGGTCGGCCACCACGGGTGCAGCTGTCAGCGTGCCAAATCGTCGCTCCATGGCGAGCGCTTGGTTCGCATACTCCGGGATCCCTCCTGCGCGACGTCGGCGGGCTGACGTCACCGACGGGATGTCACCGAGGCCGAGGCGGACGTGGAGAAATTCCGGGTGCTCCGGTCGACGCGACCACAAGACGTCGTTCAGGGACGCGACGGCGCCCACGCACTGGGCGACCGAGGGGTGCAGGGCCAGCAGGCTCTCCCGGTCCTGCTGGTGGCGTGCTGACAACTCGGACTCAAACTGGGCCAGCTCCGCGGTGAAGTTGGCGACCGAGGCCCTGTGCTTACGTTTGGACTGCGTCCGCTGCGCCAGGTAGGTGCCCATCATGAGCAGCGGGCTCAGGGCGACAAACAGGAGGCTCGTCGCCCTCGACCCCGACATGGTCGTCATCATCACGGCACCCATGGCCAGAGGCGCGACCAGCGCCAGCCAGGGAAACGACAGGGGATCCGGCGCCGACGGAGCGTCAGGCAGTTCAACGCTCGACTCCACAGGTCGAGCCAAGACTCGCGGTGAGCGCACGAACGCCACGTCCGTCGATGCCGCCGCCGCAGATGCGGCGATCTGCGTGACCGCGACGTTTGTACCTCCGATGAGCATGACGTCGCCCGGACCCAACTGAATTCGCGCGATCCGCGTTCCACCGACGATGACACCGTTGCTGGAGTTGTCGTCGATGACTTCCACTCGATCCGACACCAGAACACGGGCGTGATGCTTGGACACCATCGGGTCGTTGAGCCGGACGAAGCAGTCGGATGACCGGCCGATGCGGGACTCCCCAGCGGGAAGACCCACCTCCGTGCCGGCGTCCGGCCCATCCAGGATCCGCAGGACCGCAGCCGCAGCACCCGTGTCGCGAGACCCCTCGCGCGGTTGGGCAAGCTCAACCAGGGAGCCGGACCGCAGCCCCGAGTCGACCAGGGTGACCCCCTCGGGCAAGGGCTGACCAGACCGGCCGCTGGTGTCGATGACGCGCAGGGTCCGGAGGGTCGGCTGATGAGGAGCCGTCGTCGCTGCGCCGATCGCAACGCCGGACAGCACACCCGCCAGATCGCCAGCCGTCACGGTGGCATCGGCGGTGACGAGGATGTCGTGCGAGGTCTGGCCGTCCCGCCAGGTCACCTTGAGCTTCATCGGTCTTCTCCGGCAGGTTGAGACTCACGGGGCTCATCGTGTTGGGTGTTCGCTCGGTATTCGATGTCCAGCATCGGAAGGTCCGCGGCGCGCACGAGGAGCGTTGAGACGGCATACTCGACAAGCGCGACCCGACGGTTGGTGGCCTGCCCCGACGACGTCCCCCGCAACCCGGCCACCCCTGCCGCCGACAGCTTGTCGCAGACGTTGTCAAGCTTGCGGTTGAACCGCGTGATGCTCCAACCCAAGCGTTTTGCTGCGTCAGCGGAAGCGGGGATCTTCGAAGATCCCGAGCCCACTCGGCGCAGGACCGGCTCGGCCAAGGCGAGCATGAGCACGCGTTGGGCGGGGGTGAAGCGTTCCGGGCCGACGGTCGTGTCTCCCGAGCTGTAGCTGGCCGGGTGGTGCGACGGCGCGAAGCCGGCCACGGTGGTCATCAGATAGAGCTCGTATGCCGTCGGGCCGGCGGCAAAGGACAACACGACCCGCGGGAAGACGATGGGCATCCGGGCACTCGGACCCAGCACCGCTCGCATCAGCCCGTGACCATCGGTCAAGGACAAGGACAGTCGCGACCCGACGTTGTCCACCCACCAGTGGTCTCCGCTGTGGGTGATTTCCACGAAACGTCGATGGAGAAACGGATTGTCGTCGAGTTCAAGATCCCCCTGACGACCGACGGAGAACCGCTGGGGAGGCGTGACGGTGAACAACTCTCCGGCGAAGTCGACACGAAGGTCACGATCGTTGGTGGTCATGGGGTCACTGCGCATTCGGCGACAGGGTCGGAGGATCGGCCACTGGCCCGTCGCAGAACCACCTCGACACACGTGCGACCAGGCTCGCCCGGGATGACGACCTGGGGGTCGGATGTCAACGTGAAGTCGCGCGGCTTGGCGGGGTCGACAACCCGATAGAGATACCCGTCCCCGGGTGACGGTGACGGGTTCGACCACGAGATGACCACCTGGCCGCTCTCGGCTTTGGCCGACAGCTGAGTCACCTTCGGCACAGGGTTGCCGACCGCATCCTTGGGTGCCACCGTCGAGTTTGATGGTCCGGTCTGTGTCGTGGACGGTGTTCGTGACTGGAGGAGGACATACCCCCCCACAGTCACCGCAGTGAGAGCCAGTGCGGCCAGCAGCCCCCCGGCAACTTTCCGCGCACCGACTCGACGCGATGGTTCCGCCGGATCAGGCAGGGGGTGTTGGCCAAGGCCGTCCATCGCCGCACCGCCGGGCGGCGAGGCGTCAACCTCGGGGATTCCGGGTCCGGTGAAGTCCGCGGGTCCGCTAGGCGTGACAGATCCGCGTCCGTGCTGGACGACGGCCGGGAGGTCGACCGGCAGCCTGTCCGGATCCAAGGCGGGCAGTGTGACCCCTGTGAGTTCACGGCTCGAACCCGACGCCGTCGGACCTGTCGGCGAGGTCGACAGCGACCGGGACGGGCGAGAGTCAGGGTCGATGTCAACGAATCCCTCGAAACGGGTGCCGCCCGCGTCTTCGTCGTCATCGGGCCGGTATTCGCTCTGCTCTGTTCGAACGTCGGCGACAGTCATCGGGTAGCGAAGTTGCAGCTGGATCTGCTGCAGGGCGCGGGCGAACTCCAGGGCGGTGGGGTATCGCTGGTCCGGCCTCTTGTTCATCGCGACCCGGATGACGTTCTCGAGTGACTCGGGGACATCGTCACGGCGTAGGGGGGGCAGTTGGCCACTGACAATCCGTTGGCCCATGGACATGTTGTCGTTGGCTGCACCCTGAATGTAGAACGGGCTTCGCCCAGTAAGGACCGTGGAGAGAGTTGCCGCCAGAGACCACACATCACCGCTGGGAAGCATCGGGCGGTCTGCTGACAGTTGCTCGGGCGGAGCCCAGGGTACCGACACTCCGACGGCCCGGCCGTCGTGACCGCCCGAGGTAGACGCGGCGATTCCGAAGTCGGTGAGGGCGGGCCGCTGGAACTCGGTGAAGAGGATGTTCGCGGGCTTGATGTCGCGGTGCAGAATGCCCGCGGCATGAGCTGTCTCGGCGGCTCCGGCGATCTGGATGATGACGTCGAGAGCCTTCGCGACCGGGAAGGGTCGACTGCGCACCATGGCGCCGAGGTGCGGGGGAGGGCAGTACTCCATCACCAGGAAGGCCCGGCCGTCCGGGGCCATGCCGGCATCGAAGATGCTGACGATGTTCGGGTGGTTCGAAAATTTGGCCATGACGCTGGCTTCTCGCTCGAACGCCTGCTGGGCGTCGGCGCGCAAACCCTCCAGGAGAACCTTGACACCCACTTTTCGGCCGCCAAGTCCCACTTGCTCATACAGGAAGACGTCGGCGAACCCGCCGGTCCCGAGCAACTCCCGATAGCGATACCCAGGGATGTCCGGAGGTGTCGACAAGCGGCGAGCAGTCACGGAAGGTCCTCGAAGGTAAGCCGGACCCCGTGTCCGAAGTCGAGGATGTCTCCGTGCTGCAGCATGAGCGGTGGTTCAGTCACCCGGACGGGGGGTTCGTCGCGTCGCCGCAGATAGGTCCCATTGCGGGAGTTCAGGTCGACGACGAAAACGCTCCACCCCTCCAGCCGGATCTCCGCGTGACTGCTGGAGACGTGCGGAAAGGGAAGGGCCAGCAGCCGCGGAACCGTGGTCCCGGTGAACCGCGACGCGCGAGGACTTCGGCCAACCAGAATCGGTCCGGTCAGGGGAATGTCCTCTCCCGTCGAGCTGCGAACCCGGCCTAGTGGCGGTCGGGTCACCTCCTGGGGAACTCCCCCGACGAGCGCAGCCGAACACGACCGGCAGGTGCGCTCATGCGGACGGTTGGGGTGACCAGCCGGACAAACCAGCGCCAGGACGGTGCCGCCGTCAACCCCCGTCGGAATCAACCCCGCGGGCAGCCGGAAGTCCACCACCGTGGCCCCATCATGGTCAACGAATTCGTCCACTCGGACGTGGGCCAGCCCAGGCGCCACCTCGTGCGGGCCAGGCTGACGCTCGCGGCCCGGCACGGAGGCAATGACGTCGGAGTCGGGCACCGAGACGGTGAGAGTAGCCGCAGCCCCAGCCGCCGATTCAGGTCGTTCGAGGTCATCGGCGTCCAGCGACGTCGCCCACCGAGCCGTCGGATCAGGATCCCCGGCAGGTGTGTCGGCATCGGCGTCCGCGTCGGATGGGTCGGCCTGCTCGCCCTCGTGGTCCAGGCTGTCATCTAGCTCACCGGCCGGCTCCTTGTCACCCTCGGGCACGCTCTCGTCCTCGAGCGGCGCTGCCTCAAGGTTGAGTTGTTCCTCGAGCGGAACGTCGGGGACTGGGTCGTCCGACGGGCTGGCCCACGAGTCTTCGACGACCTCGTCGAGGGAGGCGGCTGGTTCGACCAGGAGCTGCCCAGCGTCGACTGCATCCCCCTCGGGGTCATCGCTGAGGCGTTGCTCCTCAAGGACTCCACGGCGTGGACGGGTCGTCACCCTCGCCACCCGGACCACCCCGCTGACAATGGGGAGTTCCGCGCCCTCTGTGGTGAGATCCCGCCCGAGTGTGATGTCGACGACGTCCTCGAAGCTCTGCTCGGACCACGTGGTGATCCCCGAGCCGCGCACCAAGTGACGGCCATCACCTGCGTCCATCTCGACACCCCAGTCGCCTCGGACGGCGACCCGGGCTCGATCGTCCGAGACGAGCACGATCGCGAACATCGGCATTGCCAGGAGTGACACGCCAAGCACGTCCGTGAGGTGCTGCAGGATGGCGCCTAGGTCTGCTCCGTCACGGGCTACCTGCCAGACGCTCGTCGCAGCCTCGTGGGGCACGTCACTAGGCAGCATGACAATGCCGCCGGGCCAGACGAGGGCAAGGTCCTCTCCCTTGGTCCACAGAAAGTCATCCAACGGTCTCCCCGTTCTCGACAAAGACGTGATCGGTTGCCTCGGGGACCGTGTCGTCGTCCGGTCCGATCCAGAGTTCGTCCGACAGCGTGTCCTCCGCCTGCGCCGTCGCACTCGCGCTCGCGGAGACGGCGACCGCGTCCACCACGACGGCCGTCACGTTGTCGCGCCCCCCTGCGGCAACAGCGGCCCGGACCAGCTCAGTGGCGGCTGCCTGCGCGCCGGGCACCGAGGCGAGGGTGGCGGCAAGGAGTGCGTCGGTCAGCTCGCCGGTGAGCCCATCGGAACAGATGAGGAGCCGGTCGCCGACAGCGGCGGGCAGCAGCCATTGGTCGACTGGGGGCTGATGGACGAGGCCTCCACCCAGCGCCCGGGTGATGACACTACGCCGCGAATGCGTCCGGGCCTCCTCAAGCCCGATCACTCCGGCGTCGACCATTTCTTGGACTTGGGAGTGGTCGACGCTGACCTGCTCAAGGATTCCTCTCGCCAGGCGGTAGGTCCGGGAGTCGCCCACGTTGAAGACCAACCAGCACGGAAGCCCGTCCTGGATCGTCATCCCGGCACCAGCGAGGGTCGAGCCGGGTGACGCTGCGCCCGTGGACCCGATGCCGTTGATCGCTGCCACCGCCAGGGCGACCGCCTCGTGGACGGCGTTGGACGTCAGCCACGCTCCCGGCCGACAAGTGCCGAAGGCATCGATGACGGCCTCAGCGGCCACGTCACCCAGTTCATGCCCACCCATCCCATCAGCTACGAGGAACACTGGTGGGCTGGCGAGGTAGCGGTCTTCGTTGAGATCTCGACGAACTCCGCGATCGGTGGCAGCCCCCCATTCGACGACGAAGTCGAGTTGGGCGGCCTCGTTCTCGGACAAGAGGTCAGGCCTCGATCACGTGGAACGACCGGCGGCCGAGGTGCAGCTGCCCACCAGAGGCCACAACGAGTGCCCCGCCAGCTGGCACTGCAGTGCGTATGCCGCTCGGCGTCGTCACCGCGCTCCCGTTGGTCGAGTGCAGATCCATCACCCACACGCCCCCCGGGTCTGGCCGCAGCACAGCATGTGTCTTGGACGTCGACATCGACGGATCGCGCAGGACAACCAGCCGCGCGTCAGGAAAGCCGGGCGGAGCCGTCGGGTTGCGGCCGACGATGACAACTCGGTCGATGTTGATGCGCTCTCCATCGTCGGCGAACAAGGCGCGTAATGACCCGCTGGCACCGAGTGACAGGGGGCTTGGCGCAAGGAGAGTGTGGTCCTCGACCTCCTCGACCCCATCGACCGGTCCGCTCGTGGCCGGTGGCTCCTCGGTCGGTGCTGGGGTGGCCGCGGATGGTGTCACGTGGGATGTCACGGCGGGTGTGACGGTGGTTTCTGGCGCGCCGGATGGCTCGACCGTCCGCGCTCGACGCCCCGGAACGGACGTGATGACTCCCAATTCCCCGCCCACCACCGAGACTGCTGCAGGAGTGCTGACCGGGGGCAACACCGGCTTGCCTACCACCGGCGAACTGCCCAGATCCGGGGCCTGAGATGTCCAGAGGGCCGGGACGTCACTCTCGGTTGGGGGGACTTTGACCTCGTCAAGCCCCACAAGGGAGATCGCGGGAACGGACGGTGCAGCGCTGACATCGATCGGCGGAGCAGGAGTGGCGGGATCCCGGCCGGCCCGGACGTCGAGGACGATGAGTCCGGTCACCCGGTCGTGCCATGCCTGGTTGAGCGGTTTGCGGATGAGCAGCACTGTGACGAGGTAGCCGATCCCCAAGGTCACCCCCCCGACCACCGCGATGAGGAGGTACTTGAGGAAGCCAGCCCAACCCGGTGACGCCCCGTCAATCAGCCGAACCTGGCGAATCCCCAAGAGCCTTCCGCCCGGCAAGTACCCCGTTCGAGCGAAGTAGAGGTAGACCACAACGGTGAACACGATGACGACGACCTGCGCGACAAGGCCGAGTGACATCACCTGGCTGAGCGACGATGCCGAGCGAAGTGGGAGGGAAGCGATGCTGCCCACAAGCACCCCCAGCAGGAAATCCAGGCCACGTGCCGCGGCGCGCCGACCCAGAGGTGCGGGGACGCAGCCCCGCAGGTGAGGTGCCTGTGCTGCTAGCGCCGTAGGGCCGTCGACCCCGTCCAGCGGCGAGGGGAGCGTCACTGTGCATCCTTTCCTTTGCCGGGCCAACGGCCCGCGGCCTTGGTGCCCTCGAGACTGACCACGCGCTTTACGACGGACCGGACCCTGCCCGTCAGCGCTCCCCGGCGAACTCCGAGAGATCGCAACGACACGGCCGCCAACCGCCGCCGCATCGGGGAGACGCTTGAGGACATGCGGCCGAGCACGCCGTCAACCTCCGCCCACATCGCCGCGACGTCCGCCGTCGTCGGTTCGCCTTCAGCGAAGACGCCGGCGTCGATGAGCTGGGCCGCGCCTACGACCCCGGCTGCCGGATAGTGCTCAGCGAGCGCCAGGGAGACCTCCCGACGAGTGTCAGTGGGGGTTACCGAAACCCCAAGGTCAACGGCTCGATCAACGACTTCGGCCCAACCACCGCTCATCCGGTCACTGGCCAGCGGGCGCGCCGCCCGCTGGCGCCTTCTGCGCCTTTTGAGCCAGAGCACGAAAAGCACGGGCATCAGCAGCAGCGCGATCGACCCAGCAACCACGAGCCCGGCGACCACGAGTGGCCACCAGTCGAACGAAGGGGGCTGCGGCGGCTTGCGTTGGTCGTCGATGATCTCCTTACTTGCCTCGACCCTTTCGCTCGGCGGGTCGGGTGGGGGGAGGACCTGAGGCCGGGGATCCCGCCGCGGCTGGGGGGTGTCTGTCTGCGGGGTCTTGCTTCGATCGGGCGTGGGATCGAAAGCGACCCAGCCGACCCCGTCGAAGGCGATCTCGACCCACACGTGAGCCTCGCTGCCCTTGACGTCCCAAGACGATCCTGAGGCCGCCCCCGGCTCCGGGTAGAAGCCCATGACGACCCGGGCTGGCAGTCCCAGCTGCCGCGACATGAGCGCCATGGCGACGGCATACTGCTCGTCGTCACCGATCATCTGCTCGTCGGTGAGCAGGGCATTGATCCGCTCTGCAGTGTGCCCCGAGCGCGAGCGCCCGTCGGCTCCGTCCGAATAGAACCCGTACTCGCGCAGTTTGGCGGCAAGGCTCCGTGCCTGCTCAAGAGGTGTCGCCGCCGATCCCGTGAACTCAAGGGCAGTCGTAGGAACTGAGTCCGGGGACCGCGACACCGAGGGCATGGCGATGTCCGACACCTGTCGTCCAGCCAGATATGTCTCATCGACGGGGGCCGGAGCGGCGAGATCGACGTCGTAGCGGGATCCCTCCGCGACCCCCGCCGTCGTCACGAGCTGACCGCTGGCTCGGTTGTAGAAGAGCGAGTCACCCTGAGCAGTCGCTGCCGCCCCCGAGAAGCGAACGCCCCTCACGTCACCTGCCCCGGGCACCCAGACCCCGGAGTATGCGGCAATGGCGACCTCGAGGGTCTGAGGGGCAGCCGCCGAGGCGTGGTCGCCGGGGACAGCGATCGACGAACCCACCCGTTGGAACGTCGACGAGGCGGAATCGACGTTGTAGACGACTCCGTCGTAGGCGTCGAGAACAGCCAGACGCAGCCGCGCGTCGCGCGGCATACCCGAGACCGTCAAGAGAGTCTCATCGCGCAAGTCCCGCTCGTAGAGGCGGAACAGCGTCAACGGGCTCGCGAACTGCCGCATGTCCAAAGGTGGCTCGACGACGTCGCGCAGCACGAATCGAGCGCCGGACCCCACCGCGCTCGCAAGGAGAAGCGCCCCGACGGTGACTACTGCGAGAACGGCGCCCCCGGCGGCAAGCGAGCCGCGTCGGCGAGCGGTGAGCGAGCCGTGGGTGCCGAGGATGTCGGCTGCCTCGGCGTATCGCTCGCGCTGCGCGATCGCTGAGAGCCACCCCAGGCTGACCGCGGCGAACGCCAATCCCTCCCCCAGAGCCCACGGCGCCTGGCGAGTCCCCCACAGGATCCCCACCACTAACAGGACGAACGCGGGTAAGACGCCCCAGCCGGGCCGGCGGGTCCGCAAGACGACCACGCCGCCAACCAGCGCACAGAGCAGACCGGAAAGATAGGGAACAACGGCCGGACCGGTGAACGAATCGGCGGGGACGGCGACTGTCAGCAGGTCCCTCCAGGAGGTGACCGCCAGGAGCAACAGCCGCTGCACGGTCTCGAGGGTGGGGGCCCCAGCAATGGTCGTCCTCGGCAGCGCAAGGGCTCCCCCGAAGATCAGGTATGCCGCGATCCCCGCCGCGACCGTCGCCGACGCGCCCCAGCGGCGCCAGGCCGACAGCGTCGCAACGAGCAGGCCGATGACGGCTCCCCCGCCCGCTGCCAGCCAGCCCGGTCGCCCAGCGAATACCGGCCCGAAGGATGCTGTGCCGACCGCCAGCAAGGCGGCCCCGGCCACGAGGTCACCGACGTGCCGTCCGGTGAGGGCAGCGACAGCACCGGCAGGGTGCGGCGGCGCGGCGGCTGCGGCGTGGGCGGCGGTCATCGCAGCGTCCGAATCGCTCGGGGAAGATCGTCCAGTGCTCCAATGTCGAGCACGATGAGGGACGCAACCTGCCGACGGACCGGCGTCACGACGTCGCTACACCTGATGGCGAAGGAGCGGACATCCAAGGGAATCCGCAGATGGCCGGCTCTGAGCTCGCCAGGACCAGGCGTCGATCCGGCGACGATCGTCGCGACCGAGGCGTTGGGCACGGCCGCGACGGCCCGAGTGACCAGTTCTGCGAGGGAGTCGGCTCCCGCGGTCCGCTCCACCCGGCAGAGTCGGTCCAACAGCCCCTGCGGAGTGGGGAAGTGCAACTCCCCCTCATGAGTGAAGACCGACGCCTGGCGCTCCTCGCGCAACGCGTGGGTGGCCAGCGAGGCCACCACCGACACCGCCGTCTCGAACTCGTCGTCACCGGCGTAGTCGTCCATCCGCTGGGACAGGATCAGTAGGTGATGCGCTCGTTGGGTCTCCTCGAACTGACGCACCATCAATTTGCCGGTCCGAGCGGTTGTCCGCCAGTGAATGCTGCGACGGTCGTCGCCGGGGACGTAGTCGCGCAGGGCGTGAAAGGCAACGTCCGACGAGGACAAGTTCTGCGTCGTCACGCCCTCGACATCGCGCAAGAAGCCGGTGGTCGTCGAGTTCAAACCGACGATTGGGGGGTGGATGAACAACTCCACTGACTCGCTCCAGCGCTTGACCCGCTGGACGAGACCGAGGGGATCGCTCTTCACCGAGCGCACCGGGCCGATCGTGAGGACGGAACGCCGCCGCGCCGGGATGGCGAACAATTCTTCGTGCTCGACTCCCGTGGCCAACGCAGGGACGTGGAAGGAACCCACACCATTGCCGACGGGCAGTTCGAAGCGGGTGCCAACCATGCTGCGCGCGCCGCTGTTGCTCACAACCACCCGCCCCATCGCCCGCTCCCCGACGGTGACGCGACTACGGCCGAGCTCGATGCGGGCGGCATACGCCATCGGGCCCAGCGTCCACAGGGTGGCGACGAGCAGGCTGAGCCCGAAGAGCAGGGCGAGGACCTTGAGCTCGGTCCATCCGTAGCGCCAACCGAGCATCGCGCACACGACCCCGCCCACGAGGACCGCTTGGCCGACCGGGTTGACCGCTTGCAGCGCGGGTCGGGCAACCCGAGCAAGGGGAGGACTCAGTCGCGACCAGGTGGAGACGACGCGGTCGCGTGGTGAACGGCGCTGGGCCCGAGGGCGGGTGTCCGTCCGCGATCCTGGGCTGACGTCGGTGCTCAGGCCGTCGCCCCCTTGGCCAGGGGTGCATCGACTGCTGCGAGCGCCCGTGCGATGACCTGGCGTCCGGTGGCCCCGGCAAACTCCGCGTCGGGAGACATGACTAAGCGGTGGGTCCACACCGGAGCGGCAAGTCCCTTGATGTCGTCAGCGAGGATGTAATTCCGGCCTTGGGCCGCCGCCCACACTCTTGCCGCGCGCACCATGGCGATGGCGCCACGCGTCGACACGCCGAGGATCGTGTCCTCGCTGGCCCTGGTGTGCTCCACGAGTTGATGGACGTAGTCGAGCACGGACTCCGCTGCGTGGTTCTCCGCCACCATGTCGGCCATGTCCTCGACGGCGGACGTTGCGATGACCGGTCGCAACGCCCTAGTCCGGTCCGGTTGGGCCGAGCCGGCGAGGACCTCAAGCATGGCCGCCCGGTCGGGATAGCCCACGCTCGTCTTCATGAGAAACCGGTCGAGCTGGGCCTCCGGCAATCGGTAGGTGCCGGCCTGCTCGACCGGGTTCTGCGTTGCGACGACCATGAACGGGCGACCGGTGTCATACCTGGTGCCATCGACGGTCACATGCGACTCTTCCATGACCTCGAGCAGCGCCGACTGGGTCTTGGGCGAGGCCCGGTTGATCTCGTCTGCCAAGACGATCGAGGCGAACACCGGACCGCGGTGAAACTCCCACGCCGAACGATTTTGGTCGTACATCGTCACGCCGGTGATGTCCGAGGGCAGGAGGTCCGGGGTGAACTGGATCCGGCTGTTGGTGCCCTGGACGGTCGCGGCCAAGGCCCGAGCCAGTGCCGTTTTGCCCGTGCCCGGGGCATCCTCAAGCAGCAGGTGCCCTTCGGCGAGGAGACAGGTCACAGCCAATCGGATGACAGGCGCCTTGCCCAGGAGGGCCAGTCCGACGTTGTCGACGATCCGGGCGAAGGTGCCGGCGAACCACGCGGCATTTTCCGGGGTAAAGGTCACGAGCTCAACTCTCCTGATCGATATTTAGCGTTGCTCACACGTCGCGCCCACTGCTGAGGCATCGTTGGCGTAAAGGTACCCCATGGCAGAACTGTTTGCAGGGACCCAATCACGATTACCTGCCCCGTCTACCGTTATTGTTCCCCACCAGTCTTTGGCATTGATGCCTCCGACCCAGCAATAGACGCTTGAGTCCGGGTTGAAACTCCGAAGATAGATGTTTTGGCGATAGCAACCACCGTTGGCAGTGCTGCAGAATGAGGGAAGAGAGACTTCAACGTAGGTTCCGAGGGTGGCCCAGTAGGAGGGGCTGCCCCACGTCGAGGCGGACGCCCAACCCGACCACCCGCTCCAGACTCCGGTGCTGTCCTTGGCTCGAGCCCGGATGCTCTTGGTCTGGTTTCGCCCATTGCCCTGGCTGATACTGCCCGAGATCCCCACACTCTGTAGGCCACCGTCGGTTGTCTCAATCTGGACCTCGACGATGGGGCGTCCGTTCCCGGATGACCCGGCGTTCCACGACAGGGTCACCGAGTTGACTCCACCACTAGCCGAGACCTGAGGCGGGTGAGGCGGACCATAGGGAACAACAGCCGCAGCCGACACGGCCGGCCCGAATGGGGAAGAGATACCGTTAACCGTGGACCTGGCGAACACCGAGATGCTGTAGCTATTCCCGTTGGCCAATCTGGAGTCAGTGATGAGACGGTTGGCCGGGAGGACCGCAGAATATCCTTCGGTGCCCCAGTAGTAGGTGATCTCGGAGGATGTTGCCCCGTTTCCGGCTGCGTCGGTGAAGGTCATCTGGACCTGGTTGTTCGTTCCCGTTGGGGTAGCCGTGATGCCGCTGACCGCACCGGGAGTCTGGAAGGCGCGGACCGAGTTGGACGCCGGCGACCAGGTGCTCCATCCGGCCTTGTTCTGAGCTCGGTATTCAAAGCGCTTATCCGTGGTGTCCGCCGGAAGCGTGAGTCGCGCGGTCGTCGTCGTCCCAGTCCAGGCGACCGCCGAGGTTCCCACTTCGCGCAATTCGTAGGTCATGGCCGAATCGCCGTTGCCGTTCGGCACCGCCCACGTGATGGTCATGCTCGGAAGGGCACTACTCGGGGCGTCCGCCGACACCGTCGGAGCGGTGAGGCCGAGCGGGATCCCGGCGGGTATGACAATGGCGGAGTAGGACGAGAAGTCCGATGGCTGCTCGGCCTTCGAGTGGGCTTGGACCCGGAATCGGTAGGACGCGCCGTTGGTCAGGCCGGTCCAGGGATAGCTGGTGACCAACCCGAGCTGGACCTGCGTTGCGCCACCGGTCGGCCCGTCGATCTCCAGGGTGAACGCCTCGACCGGAGACCCCTCGGTCGAAGGGGTCGACCACGTGAGGTCCACTTGTTTGTCACCGAACTTCGCCCCTGGGGCAGCCGGCTGATTGGGCTTGACGTCGGGGCGCACCATGTTTGAGGCCGCGGACGGGTCGGAGTCGCCGACCTCGTTCGTCGCCACCACGTTGAAGGTGTATTCGACGTTGTTCGTCAGGCCGGTGATCGTGCAGGTCGTCACCGCTCCACAGTCTCTGCTCCCCGAGGACCACCGGACCGTGAACCGGGTGATCGGCGCTCCGTTGTTGGCCCCCGCGGTCCACGACACCGTGGCCGTTCGGGACTCCTGGGTGATGGCAGTCACCGCGGCAGGAGGCTCCGGTCGATCCCGCACAGTGAGCAGGATGCGACCTTCCACGTTCCGTTTGGCGTCGTTGGTGGCATCTCCCAACGTGTATCGCACCGTCATCTGGCCATGGAATCCGACGGCCGGAGTGACGACGATCTGAGCGGCGTCGCCGGTCGCGGTGCCGGACCCGATCTGAACGGTTGGCTGACCGATCATCGTCACCGGTTTGCCCTGGTCGGCAAAGGGATTCACGACAACCTTCGTCAGGTCGATCGTCTCGGGGCTCCCGGCCTTGGCGGTCGTGATGACGACCTCGGTGACCGAGATGAGCGGCCGGGTCGAGGAGATCGATCGGATCGGGATGGTCCCTTTGACCGGCGTGGTCGCACCGTCGGTGACGGTGACCTCAACCAAACCTTGCGTTCCAGGCTCGGTTTCCGGTGGAGTCGAGACGAACAGGTCAGTCCCCTTGAGCTCAATACTGAACCCAGAGGGCTGGCTATCGATGGAGAACACCAGGCGCTCCATGTCACCGGAGTCGGGGTCGCGGACCATCGCCTTGAGATCGACCGCCTTGGCCGGCTCGCCGGCAGCGACCTGGATCTCCGACGGAGTCAGGACCGGCGGGCTCTGACCCGACGACTCGACAATGATTGGCATGGTGAGGACTGCGGTGAGCCCCTTCGGGTCATCCGCTGTCGTTCCGTCCGTCACCTCGAAAGTCAACGATGTTTGACCGGAGAACTCGACGTGCGTGGTGAACACCAACGTCGTGGGGTCCTTGACCAGCGAGGTGCCGTCAGCGCCAGGCCCCGGCTTGATGCGATCCGCAAAGGTGAGTTGGGGGCTGTGTCCCTCGCGGACCGAGACGTAGTCGGTGAGACTGACCGTCAGGGTTTCCCCAGCCTTGATCTTTGCGGGAACCTTGTCGGGTTTCAGGGTGGGCAGACGTTCGTCCGTCCCCGGCACGATGATCGCGGCCTTCGCCGTCAGCCCATCGACATCGGTCACTGTGTAGAGGATGACTTGCCGAGCCGTGGCCACCGTCACCGTCACCATGCCCTTGGCACCGACCGACACCCCGGAGCCACCCGCCGTCACCGCAAGCGCTTCCGCAGCGCCGTCGCGATCTTCGTCGTTGGCCAGGACGTCAACGTCGATCGACGTCTTGCCTGCCACGTCGTCGTTGGCTACGAGATCGTCGCGAGCTACGGGGGGCTGCAACGGCGTATCGAGGCGGATGTCCAGGGTGATGGCCCCATCCTTGGAGCCCCCTCGCCCGTCGATGGTGGTGTAGGTCAAGGCGTACGTCCCAGGGACCGACGGTGACGTCAATTGCACGCGGGCGCCGTTCGTCACTGCGGCTATCGCCGACGACTCGCCCACGCCCTTGACCGATCCGTCGAGCAGTTGCAAGGGATCGCCGTCGGGGTCGGTGTCGTTGAGCAGGACAGGGATGGATAGCTGGCGGTCTGGTCGCGCGACGATCATGTCCAGGACGGTGATCGGTGCCTGATTGACAGGGGACGGTGGCGCGATGCCCACCTGGACCGTCCCGATCCCGCGCGCGCCATAACGGTCCATCACGGCATACGTGAAGGAATCCGTTCCGGACGTTCCGGCGGGGGCCTGGTATTCCAGCCACGCGGTTCCGACCGTGACGGTGCCCTTGGTGGGTGGGGAATCGACACCGATGAGGGTCACCGAGTCCCCGTCACTGTCGATCATGTCGAGCGGGACCGGGATCTTGGTGCTCGCCCCGGCCAACACGCGCGCGATCAACGGACGGGCCACCGGCGGGGAGTTTCCGTCGGGTCCGTGCACCGAAATCTCGACCTGGGCCGAGTCGAAGTTTCCTTGGCTGTCCCGCAGGGTGTAAACGACGCGAACCGTCCCGGGTTGGTCCCCGGCCTTGAACCGCACCGTTCCTTGCGCGACGAACGCCTCACCTTGGGCGGCCGTGCCGCTGTACTGAAGGGTCGGGTCGACGCTGATCGGGAGACCCGAGGGGGAGATGTCGTTGTCCATCACATGCACGGTCACGAGATCGCCGACCCTGACGGTGGCCGCATCGTCATCGGCAATCGGCGGCTGGCTCGTGGGAACCGGGGCGAGTGGGATGACGACGACCGTCCCGGTTGCCGATGTCGCGCCGTTGGACACCAGGTAGGTGAATGATGTTTGAGACTTCAAGCCGCTGGCCGCCGAGATTCGCAGTTTCTCCCGGTCGATGACCTCCACGGTCAGGCCCGACTCGGGCTTCACCGAGACCGACTGGACAACGAGCACTCCACCCGCGGGGTCGAAGTCATTGTCGAGCACAGCAACGACCGTGCGCCCGCCTGCAGGAAGCAGGGCGACGTCGTCCTCGGCCGTGGGCTGGCCGTTGGGGTCCACCTCGACGACATCGATGCGAACGATACCCGTCGCTGTCGACGGGCCGTCGGACACTACGTAGTCAAGATAGGTCGTCCCGGTGACGGTCGACGCGAACCGGAAGGTTCCCGTCGACGAGTCCATCGTCACCCGAGCCCCCTGTGGAGGCTCGCTCACCTGGGCCAAGCGAAGGTCGTCCCCATTGGCATCCGTGTCGTTCTTCAACGGTGCCACGACGATCTCGCGGTCCTTGATCACCCGGGCATGGTCGGCGTTGGCCACGGGTGGCACCGCCGAGCGGTCACGGAGATCCACGTTGAGGACGCCTTCGGCGCTATCCCGCTCATCGCGCATGACGACGATCACCTGATATCGACCGGGTTTAAGCGTCCCGAGATCCCGCACCGTCACCATGCCGTCCTCGCGGAACTTCGCCGCCAGCCCCTCGGGGGCTCTGACCTCAGCGATGAAGAAGGCGTCGCCCTCAGGATCCCGCCAGTCCGGGCGCACGTCGTACTGCGCCTGTCCACCGGCGACGACGCTGAGGCTCGATTGCGGACGCCACTGTTCGGGCGGCGAGTTCGTCGACCATGGGTGGACTTTCAGACTTACCGTCGCGTCATCTGACTCACCCCTGCCGTCGACCGCGGTGTAGGCGAACACCCCCGAACCCACTGCATCCTCGGGAAGGTCAACGACGATCGCCCCACCTGCCCGACCGGTCCGAAGAGATGTCACCCACGAAGGCCCTGTGCCCGGCACCGCGGTGAGCACGTCACCGTCAGGGTCGGAGTCGTTCTGTAACACGGGCAATACCGTTGCTCGACCGGGACGCACCCCGAAGCTGTCGTTGACTGCGTCGGGCTTGCGGTTCTTCTCGTCACGTTCTGGCAGCGCCTGTTCCTGTTGAGTCTCCGGGCTCTTGTTGTCGTCCGAATCACGTGAGTCGAGGGCCGCCAGGATGTCCTTCCAGTTGTTAACCAGATTCAACTGCTCCGACGCGAGGTACACGTCGCCGTTGCTCGTATCATTGATCGCGACAACGTCGCGGTTGGTGCGGAACACCAGGTTCTTCGCCGTCTGGAGCCTTTCGACGCCCACGGCCACGTCATCGGTCTCTCCTGGGCAGTCTCGAACATAACGGCCGACACCAGCCCAGGCGGCATACCTGCACCCGCCGAGCACGACGGGTGCGACTGTTACCCCCTTCGACGAAGCACCGGAGGAGATTCGCTGAATCTCCGCGTCCTGCAGCGGCACAACGAGGAGTTCGGTCGGGGTCGCCAGGGTCACCGATTCGGAGGACTCTCCAGGAATCTGAAGGACCGCATCGGCGAAGCCAGCATCGACGACATCCCGCCCCGGCAAATGCAGGGTATGGGAGTCACGATCCAACACCACAACATCTGCTCCGACCGACGTGAGGGACTGCTCGCCTACTCCCTTCGTCGCGAGCTCTCGCATCCTCGGCGCGACCCAAGTGTCGCCACGACGCTCTGCGGTGGCGACCTTCCCGTCCTCGGACAGCGCATGGATCGACCCGTCGACCCCCACGATGCCTTGGGCCCCCGGCAGATTCTCCATGAGCGGTGCCGCGGTCTCGGGGGAGAAGCCGCCCAGCGACGTGATTCCGACCCCCCACACCTTTCCTGCTGCGGGATCACTCACAGCGAGGACGGATCCACCTTGCGCCACCTGAACTCCGGCGACCCGAATGGGAGCGCTGGCAGACACCGTGGCGGGATCAACCGCGAGAACCGTGGAGGAGTCGAAGTCGTGGATGAGGACATCCTGCGCGGCTTGGGATATGTCAAAGCGCTGCGACGGGGCACGCAAGCCCCCGTCCAGCGTTCGAGAGGAGAAATTGAGGTGGGCGACCATTCGCAGCTGTTCATTGGTCACCCAGACGCCTCCGTCATGAAGGGAGACATCGGACACTGGGACACCGGGGTTGATCGACGCCAAGATTCCGATGATTCCGACGGAGACGGTGGCCAGCGCAGTCCGTCCCCGCGGCTTGAATGCTTCGCCTAGACCCACCCTGACTCCCCTACGTTGTTCGCGCACGGCGCATCGTCGTCGCGAGGTGCGCTCTCACGTGCACTGCACATAGAAGCACTTCATTGAGGCCCCAACCACATTGATACCGCAGAATGGGCAGAACTATCCGTCCGCAACCCAACGATGCGCTCCGCTCATTGCCCCGCTTCCATGCCTCCGAGACTCCGGCCGAAGACCCGGAGTCCCCTCGACTGATACCTGACGGACGAGTGAGTGCGAATCTCCGAGTCAACGAGTCGGTCAGCCGTAGGTGTCACGGGGGCCGGGGCCCTGCACGCGGCGGCGGCCCTTGACCCACGAAGGGGCCGCTGGCCCGAGTACGACCAGGTCGGTGACGATGCCAGCGCCCACCACCGCCTCGATCCGGCCCAGCAGCGACGAGGTGAGCAGCCGGATCTGGGTCGCCCATGCCGTCGAGTCGGCCTGGACGCTGAGGACACTTCCCTCGAAGGTCACCGGCCGCACGTGCCCGGCGATCTCCGCCCCGACGATCTCGGCCCACCGACCCATGACCGAGCCCACGGTGACGTCGGCGGACCAGCCGCGGTCGAGCAACAGTC